>BNJS01003718.1_pt1:0-295000 | contig 335499 bp, 336 predicted proteins | sample 8540461 | NCBI WGS metagenome assembly BNJS01 (sample SAMD00202454, study PRJDB9452) | human saliva metagenome | isolation source: human saliva | place: Japan
GGACGACCTGTAGTTGCAATATGGACAGCTTCCGTAATAATCCGTGGAATATCCGCAGTTTCGCGCACCTGATAGTTATACTTAGTGATTGGCATGGTTATACCAACGATATCCGCTTCTTGGAAAGCATCCTTACCGATTCCCGCTCTTGCGACTTGCCCTGTGAAAACCAAAAGGGGAACACTATCGCTCATGGCATCTGCAATACCTGTAATGGCATTCGTTGCTCCCGGTCCACTTGTGACGACTGCGACACCAAGTTTTCCTGTTGACTTAGCATAACCTTCAGCTTCATGAAGACAACCTTGTTCATGGCGACCTAGAATATGGCGAATACCTTTAAAATTATAAATAGCATCATACAAAGGCAATACAGCTCCGCCTGGATAACCAAAAATCGTATCGATTCCTAAGTCACGAAGTGTTTCCAAAACGAGTTCTGAACCTGACTTTGGTGAGTCTAAAATGATTTTCTCCATTCTACCCCTTTCTCTTCTCTTAAAAATAGCTTGTTACTATGATACCATTTTTTCAAAAATTTTCAACACAAAAGAGCAAATTTTCTGAATTTTCTATCTAGATGTTTTTTCACATACTTTTAAACTAGCTATCTACTGAGCCAAGACATTGAGGAGACCCCTGTTAAAGGAAAGGATGAACGTAAAACCCAGCGTCATAAACTCAAGAAAGTCTTGCGTAAAGTCAAGGATGATTTTTCAGTACGTGCTGAAAAATATGAGAACTATCAGGAGACATTTGAAGGCGTAACAGTTTTTCCAAAACCGATCCAGATGCCACTTTTATGAGAATGAAAGAAGATTATATGAAAAATGATCAACTCAAGGCTGCTTATAATCTTCAAATCGATACTGAAAACCAATTTGTTCTTCACTATGATATCTTCTCAAATCCGACAGACACCAAGACTCTTCTGCCATTCCTTGAAGCCTATCCGCATGACGTAAAGATAGTTGTCGCAGATGCTGGATATGGAAGTGAAGAGAACCTCCTTCGTTTAGATGAAAAGAGGGTAAACCATCTGATTAAATATGCCATGTTTGACAAGGAACAGAAGAGAGGGTATAAACAGTCAGCTAGAAACTTAGCGAATTGGCACTATGATGATAAGGAGAATAGCTACACACATCCTGATGGCTGGTGCTATCGTTTTCACCATATCAAACATCAGAAAACACAGACAGACTTTCAACAGAAAATCAAGGTTTACTACGCTGATGAACCTGAATCAGCCCCTCAAAAGGGACTTCATATTAACGAACGCTATCAGCACTTAAAAACTAAAGAATGTCAGGTGCTTTTATCTCCTGAAGGTAGACAGATTTTCGCTCAACACAAGATTGATGTGGAACCTGTTTTTGGGCAGATAAAGGCTTGTTTGGGTTACAAGAGATGTAACCTAAGAGGCAAGCGTCAGGTGAAAATTGACATGGGATTGTCGCTTATGGCTAATAACCTCCTAAAATACAATAAGAGAACGACTCAAAATTAAAAAGCTAGAGTTCCGCTGTTGGGAATCTCTAGCTTTTTTGTGACTGGAACTAGTTTGTCCCAGACTCATAGCAGTCATTTCTATTTTAGGAAAATCGTTCTAAGTATATTCTTTCATCCAATATCTATCACTCATCATCTTCTTTCGAGAAATTAGTGACTGCTTTTAGCTGATTAATCTAGTTTTCTTCGACCTACATATAGGCTCAATAGTATTCCACTACCTAGAAGAATAGAGATATAATCTGTTTGGCTTCCAGTCTCAGGCAATTTATCCCCATGTTTTTCTTTTACTGTTGTTGGTTGAACAGGTGTTGGAACAACTGGAGTTGGCTGCGCTGGTACTGTTGGAACATCTAATCCTGGTACTTCGTGTACTTCTGGAATCCCTGGTACTCCACCGTTAAATTCTGGCACTTCGTGTACTTCTGGAATCCCTGGTACTCCACCGTTAAATCCTGGTACTTCGTGTACTTCTGGAATCCCTGGTACTCCACCGTTAAATTCTGGCATTTCGTGTACTTCTGGAATTCCTGGTACTCCACCGTTAAATCCTGGTACTTCGTGTACTTCTGGAATCCCTGGTACTCCACCGTTAAATTCTGGCATTTCGTGTACTTCTGGAATTCCTGGTACTCCACCACTAAATTCTGGTACTTCGTGTACTGCTGGTGGCACTGGTACTTCACCATTAAATTCTGGTACATCATGTACTTCTGGAATTCCTGGTACTCCACCACTAAATTCTGGCACTTCGTGTACTTCTGGAATTCCTGGCACTCCACCACTAAATTCTGGCACTTCGTGTACTTCTGGAATTCCTGGCACTCCACCGTTAAATTCTGGTACTTCGTGTACTGCTGGTGGCACTGGAATTTCAGATGTTGGTTTGTCGTTTAAAGGTGGTACTGGTTTGTTTTGGCATCCACATTTACCATCTTTGCCATCGCGTCCGTCTCTACCATCTTTGCCATCTTTAACAACTGTTTTCGTCACAGTGCCGTCAGAATTGATGATTGTGATTGTGTGACTTCCATCTCCATTATCTTCAACAGAAACTTTTGGTGATTTACCATCTTTACCGTCTTTAATCACCATTTCTGTCTTACTTCCATCCGGATTAGTAATTGTAACAACGTGAGTTCCATCGTTATTATTTTTAACTGTTACAGTTGGTGAAACTCCATCTTTGCCATCTTTACCATCTTTGATAATAGATTTGTATTCACGGCCATCAGAATCAACGATTGTCAATGTGTGAGTTCCATCTCCGTTATCAACGATGTTCGCTTTGGTGATTTACCATCAAAGATTGTAGTTGTAGTTTCTTTACCATCAGCACCTGTAACTTTAATAGTATGTGAACCATTATTGTTATCAATCACTTCAAGTTTTGGTTCTTTACCATCACGAACTGTAGTTGTTGTAGTTGTACCGTCTGAGTTCATAACTGTGATAGTGTGAGTTCCATCACCGTTATCCACAACCTTAGCAGTTGGTGATTTACCGTCACGAATTGTGGTTTCAGAAACAGTACCATTACCGTTTTCTACACGAATAGTGTAAGTACCATCATGGTTGTCTTTAACAGTTGCTACTGGTGATTTACCATCTTTAATGATTGTTTCAGTAGTTGTTCCATCACCATTTAGAACTGAGATCTTATGAGTTCCATTTTGTTCGTCAGTAATAGTAACTTTTGGTGATTTACCATCACGAACTGTGGTTTCAGTTGTCACACCTTCTGGATTTGTAATAACGATTGTATGACTTCCGTCTCCATTATCACGAACAGATGCGGTTGGAGTACGTCCGTCAACACCGTCACGTCCATTTTTCACAACAAACTCACTCTTAGTTCCGTCTGGGTTTGTAATTGTTACAGTGTGGCTTCCATCTGGATTTTCTGTTGTTGTAGCCGAAGCAGATTTACCATCTTTACCATCTTTGATGATAGCATTAGTAACGTTACCGTCTCCATCCGTAACTTTAACAGTGTGAGTTCCATCGTTGTTATCTGTAACTTCAACTTTAGGAGTCTTACCATCTCTACCATTTTTTACAACAGTTTCTTTTGTTGATCCATCTGGATTGGTTACAGTAATTGTGTAACTTCCATCTTGATTATCAGTAGTCGTGATAGTTGCAGTCTTACCGTCTTTACCATCTTTGACTTTAGTTTTTGATTCAGAACCATCTGGATTTCTAACTGTAATAGAGTGTGTTCCATCTCCATTATCTGTTACCGTAACAAACGGAGATTTTCCATCTACCCCGTTATCACCTTTATCCCCTTTTTCACCTTTAAGCCCATCAAGAACTGTTGCAAGAGGTTTTGTAGGATCTAATGGTTGTCCTGGTTTTGCTGGATCTTCTACGTAAATCTTAGTCTCATTGCCTTCTTTTCTAGCAACTAAAGATTTACCATCTTTACCGTCTTTACCATCTTTACCATCTTTAACATTCACAGTAATTGGAGCTTTACCAGGTGTAGTTATGGTTATATCTGTACTCTTTCCGTCAGCTCCTGGTTTTGTAGTAATTTCAGGTGTGTCACCTTTATCACCTTTAGGACCTTTGATGTTACCTGCTGGTTTCCATGCATTGTCCTTCTTAACGAAGACATCGCCTGTTTCAGTATTAACGAAGCTGTCTCCATCCTTACCTTGACTTGGTTTTGGATCTACCTTACCATTGAGAACTTCTTTACCATCACGACCTGACTGGCCTGTCGCTCCATCTTTAATCAGTTCTGATCCCAAAAGTTCATCCGTTCCTGGAGTATATTTACCATCGCCATTTTCATCAGTATAGAATGTAACCACTGTGTGAGATGGTTTTCCATTTTGTCCTTCAACTCGTAACAAGTCAACTTTTGGAGTTTTTCCGTTTAGCCCATTTTCTCCATTTTTCACATTTACTGTTACTGGGTCTTTCCCTGGTACTTTGAATGTAATATCAGAACTATTGCCATCTTTACCAGGTTTTACAGACACTTCCGGAGTTTTCCCATCTTGTCCATCTTTCACAATGGATGTTTGAATGAGGGTATCAGTTCCTTCTGTATAGTTACCATCACCATCTTTGTCAATGTAGAAGGTTAGAGTGGTTTGTTTCTTATCTTCATCACGGACAGCTTTAACTTTTGGTGTTTGGCCATCTACTCCGTTTTTAACAACTGTTGTAAGGGCTGGCTTGCCTTCTGGCTGAGTAATAGTAATTGTATGACTGCCATCTTGGTTGTCTGTAACAGTTACTTCTGGAGTGAAGCCGTCTTTACCGTTCTCACCTTTATCGCCTTTAGGACCTTTGATGTTACCTGCTGGTTTCCATTCATTGTCCTTCTTAACGAAGACATCGCCTGTTTCAGTATTAACGAAGCTGTCTCCATCCTTACCTTGGCTTGCTTCTGGATCTACCTTACCATTGAGAACTTCTTTACCATCACGACCTGACTGACCTGTCGCTCCATCTTGTCCATCTTTCACAATGGATGTTTGAATAAGGGTATCAGTTCCTTCTGTATAGTTACCATCACCATCTTTGTCAATGTAGAAGGTTAGAGTAGTTTGTTTCTTATCTTCATCACGGACAGCTTTAACTTTTGGTGTTTGACCATCTACTCCGTTTTTAACGACTGTTGTAAGGGCTGGCTTGCCTTCTGGCTGAGTAATAGTAATGGTATGACTGCCATCTTGGTTGTCTGTAACAGTTACTTCTGGAGTGAAGCCATCTTTACCGTTCTCACCTTTATCGCCTTTAGGACCTTTGATGTTACCTGCTGGTTCCCATGCATTGTCCTTCTTAACGAAGACATCGCCTGTTTCAGTATTAACGAAGCTGTCTCCATCCTTACCTTGACTTGGTTTTGGATCTACCTTACCATTGAGAACTTCTTTACCATCACGACCTGACTGACCTGTCGCTCCATCTTGTCCATCTTTCACAATGGATGTTTGAATAAGGGTATCAGTTCCTTCTGTATAGTTACCATCACCATCTTTGTCAATATAGAAGGTTAGAGTAGTTTGTTTCTTATCTTCATCACGGACAGCTTTAACTTTTGGTGTTTGACCATCTACTCCGTTTTTAACGACTGTTGTAAGGGCTGGCTTGCCTTCTGGCTGAGTAATAGTAATGGTATGACTGCCATCTTGGTTGTCTGTAACAGTTACTTCTGGAGTGAAGCCATCTTTACCGTTCTCACCTTTATCGCCTTTAGGACCTTTGATGTTACCTGCTGGTTCCCATGCATTGTCCTTCTTAACGAAGACATCGCCTGTTTCAGTATTAACGAAGCTGTCTCCATCCTTACCTTGACTTGGTTTTGGATCTACCTTACCATTGAGAACTTCTTTACCATCACGACCTGACTGACCTGTCGCTCCATCTTGTCCATCTTTCACAATGGATGTTTGAATAAGGGTATCAGTTCCTTCTGTATAGTTACCATCACCATCTTTGTCAATATAGAAGGTTAGAGTAGTTTGTTTCTTATCTTCATCACGGACAGCTTTAACTTTTGGTGTTTGCCCATCTACTCCGTTTTTAACGACTGTTGTAAGGGCTGGCTTGCCTTCTGGCTGAGTAATAGTAATGGTATGACTGCCATCTTGGTTGTCTGTAACAGTTACTTCTGGAGTGAAGCCATCTTTACCGTTCTCACCTTTATCGCCTTTAGGACCTTTGATGTTACCTGCTGGTTCCCATGCATTGTCCTTCTTAACGAAGACATCGCCTGTTTCAGTATTAACGAAGCTGTCTCCATCCTTACCTTGACTTGGTTTTGGATCTACCTTACCATTGAGAACTTCTTTACCATCACGACCTGACTGACCTGTCGCTCCATCTTGTCCATCTTTCACAATGGATGTTTGAATAAGGGTATCAGTTCCTTCTGTATAATTACCATCGTTATCTTTGTCAATGTAGAAGGTTAGAGTGGTTTGTTTCTTATCTTCATCACGAACAGCTTTAACTTTTGGTGTTTGCCCATCTACTCCGTTTTTAACAACTGTTGTAAGGGCTGGCTTACCTTCTGGCTGAGTAATAGTAATGGTATGACTGCCATCTTGGTTGTCTGTAACAGTTACTGTTGGAGTGAAGCCATCTTTACCGTTCTCACCTTTATCGCCTTTAGGACCTTTGATGTTACCTGCTGGTTCCCATGCATTGTCCTTCTTAACGAAGACATCGCCTGTTTCAGTATTAACGAAGCTGTCTCCATCCTTACCTTGACTTGGTTTTGGATCTACCTTACCATTGAGAACTTCTTTACCATCACGACCTGACTGACCTGTCGCTCCATCTTGTCCATCTTTCACAATGGATGTTTGAATAAGGGTATCAGTTCCTTCTGTATAGTTACCATCACCATCTTTGTCAATATAGAAGGTTAGAGTAGTTTGTTTCTTATCTTCATCACGGACAGCTTTAACTTTTGGTGTTTGACCATCTACTCCGTTTTTAACGACTGTTGTAAGGGCTGGCTTGCCTTCTGGCTGAGTAATAGTAATGGTATGACTGCCATCTTGGTTGTCTGTAACAGTTACTTCTGGAGTGAAGCCATCTTTACCGTTCTCACCTTTATCGCCTTTAGGACCTTTGATGTTACCTGCTGGTTCCCATGCATTGTCCTTCTTAACGAAGACATCGCCTGTTTCAGTATTAACGAAGCTGTCTCCATCCTTACCTTGACTTGGTGTTGGATTTTCCTTACCATTGAGAACTTCTTTACCATCACGACCTGACCGACCTGTCGCTCCATCTTGTCCATCTTTCACAATGGATGTTTGAATAAGGGTATCAGTTCCTTCTGTATAATTACCATCGTTATCTTTGTCAATGTAGAAGGTTAGAGTGGTTTGTTTCTTATCTTCATCACGGACAGCTTTAACTTTTGGTGTTTGCCCATCTACTCCGTTTTTAACAACTGTTGTGAGGGCTGGTTTGCCTTCTGGCTGAGTAATAGTAATTGTATGACTTCCATCTTGGTTGTCTGTCACAGTTACTGTTGGAGTGAAGCCGTCTTGGCCGTTCTCACCCTTCTCACCTTTATCGCCTTTAGGACCTTTGATGTTACCTGCTGGTTCCCATGCATTATCCTTCTTAACGAAGACATCGCCTGTTTCAGTATTAACGAAGCTGTCTCCATCCTTACCTTGGCTTGCTTCTGGATCTACCTTACCATTGAGAACTTCTTTACCATCACGACCTGACTTACCTGTCGCTCCATCTTGTCCATCTTTCACAATGGATGTTTGAATAAGGGTATCAGTTCCTTCTGTATAGTTACCATCACCATCTTTGTCAATATAGAAGGTTAGAGTGGTTTGTTTCTTATCTTCATCACGGACAGCTTTAACTTTTGGTGTTTGCCCATCTACTCCGTTTTTAACGACTGTTGTAAGGGCTGGCTTACCTTCTGGCTGAGTAATAGTAATGGTATGACTGCCATCTTGGTTGTCTGTAACAGTTACTGTTGGAGTGAAGCCATCTTTACCGTTCTCACCTTTATCGCCTTTAGGACCTTTGATGTTACCTGCTGGTTCCCATGCATTATCCTTCTTAACGAAGACATCGCCTGTTTCAGTATTAACGAAGCTGTCTCCATCCTTACCTTGGCTTGCTTCTGGATCTACCTTACCATTGAGAACTTCTTTACCATCACGACCTGACTTACCTGTCGCTCCATCTTGTCCATCTTTCACAATGGATGTTTGAATAAGGGTATCAGTTCCTTCTGTATAGTTACCATCACCATCTTTGTCAATATAGAAGGTTAGAGTGGTTTGTTTCTTATCTTCATCACGGACAGCTTTAACTTTTGGTGTTTGCCCATCTACTCCGTTTTTAACGACTGTTGTAAGGGCTGGCTTACCTTCTGGCTGAGTAATAGTAATGGTATGACTGCCATCTTGGTTGTCTGTAACAGTTACTGTTGGAGTGAAGCCATCTTTACCGTTCTCACCTTTATCGCCTTTAGGACCTTTGATGTTACCTGCTGGTTCCCATGCATTATCCTTCTTAACGAAGACATCGCCTGTTTCAGTATTAACGAAGCTGTCTCCATCCTTACCTTGACTTGGTTTTGGATCTACCTTACCATTGAGAACTTCTTTACCATCGCGACCTGACTGACCTGTCGCTCCATCTTGTCCATCTTTCACAATGGATGTTTGAATAAGGGTATCAGTTCCTTCTGTATAGTTACCATCACCATCTTTGTCAATATAGAAGGTTAGAGTGGTTTGTTTCTTATCTTCATCACGGACAGCTTTAACTTTTGGTGTTTGCCCATCTACTCCGTTTTTAACGACTGTTGTAAGGGCTGGCTTACCTTCTGGCTGAGTAATAGTAATGGTATGACTGCCATCTTGGTTGTCTGTAACAGTTACTGTTGGAGTGAAGCCATCTTTACCGTTCTCACCTTTATCGCCTTTAGGACCTTTGATGTTACCTGCTGGTTCCCATGCATTATCCTTCTTAACGAAGACATCGCCTGTTTCAGTATTAACGAAGCTGTCTCCATCCTTACCTTGGCTTGCTTCTGGATCTACCTTACCATTGAGAACTTCTTTACCATCACGACCTGACTTACCTGTCGCTCCATCTTGTCCATCTTTCACAATGGATGTTTGAATAAGGGTATCAGTTCCTTCTGTATAGTTACCATCACCATCTTTGTCAATATAGAAGGTTAGAGTGGTTTGTTTCTTATCTTCATCACGGACAGCTTTAACTTTTGGTGTTTGCCCATCTACTCCGTTTTTAACGACTGTTGTAAGGGCTGGCTTACCTTCTGGCTGAGTAATAGTAATGGTATGACTGCCATCTTGGTTGTCTGTAACAGTTACTGTTGGAGTGAAGCCATCTTTACCGTTCTCACCTTTATCGCCTTTAGGACCTTTGATGTTACCTGCTGGTTCCCATGCATTATCCTTCTTAACGAAGACATCGCCTGTTTCAGTATTAACGAAGCTGTCTCCATCCTTACCTTGACTTGGTTTTGGATCTACCTTACCATTGAGAACTTCTTTACCATCGCGACCTGACTGACCTGTCGCTCCATCTTGTCCATCTTTCACAATGGATGTTTGAATAAGGGTATCAGTTCCTTCTGTATAATTACCATCGTTATCTTTGTCAATGTAGAAGGTTAGAGTGGTTTGTTTCTTATCTTCATCACGAACAGCTTTAACTTTTGGTGTTTGCCCATCTACTCCGTTTTTAACAACTGTTGTAAGGGCTGGCTTACCTTCTGGCTGAGTAATAGTAATGGTATGACTGCCATCTTGGTTGTCTGTAACAGTTACTGTTGGAGTGAAGCCATCTTTACCGTTCTCACCTTTATCGCCTTTAGGACCTTTGATGTTACCTGCTGGTTCCCATGCATTATCCTTCTTAACGAAGACATCGCCTGTTTCAGTATTAACGAAGCTGTCTCCATCCTTACCTTGACTTGGTTTTGGATCTACCTTACCATTGAGAACTTCTTTACCATCACGACCTGACTGACCTGTCGCTCCATCTTGTCCATCTTTCACAATGGATGTTTGAATAAGGGTATCAGTTCCTTCTGTATAATTACCATCGTTATCTTTGTCAATGTAGAAGGTTAGAGTGGTTTGTTTCTTATCTTCATCACGAACAGCTTTAACTTTTGGTGTTTGCCCATCTACTCCGTTTTTAACAACTGTTGTAAGGGCTGGCTTGCCTTCTGGCTGAGTAATAGTAATGGTATGACTGCCATCTTGGTTGTCTGTAACAGTTACTTCTGGAGTGAAGCCATCTTTACCGTTCTCACCTTTATCGCCTTTAGGACCTTTGATGTTACCTGCTGGTTCCCATGCATTGTCCTTCTTAACGAAGACATCGCCTGTTTCAGTATTAACGAAGCTGTCTCCATCCTTACCTTGACTTGGTTTTGGATCTACCTTACCATTGAGAACTTCTTTACCATCACGACCTGACTGACCTGTCGCTCCATCTTGTCCATCTTTCACAATGGATGTTTGAATGAGGGTATCAGTTCCTTCTGTATAGTTACCATCACCATCTTTATCAATGTAGAAGGTTAGAGTGGTTTGTTTCTTATCTTCATCACGGACAGCTTTAACTTTTGGTGTTTGACCATCTACTCCGTTTTTAACGACTGTTGTAAGGGCTGGCTTGCCTTCTGGCTGAGTAATAGTAATGGTATGACTGCCATCTTGGTTGTCTGTCACAGTTACTGTTGGAGTGAAGCCGTCTTGGCCGTTCTCACCTTTCTCACCTTTCTCACCTTTATCGCCTTTAGGACCTTTGATGTTGCCTGCTGGTTCCCATGCATTGTCCTTCTTAACGAAGACATCGCCTGTTTCAGTATTAACGAAGCTGTCTCCATCCTTACCTTGACTTGGTGTTGGATTTTCCTTACCATTGAGAACTTCTTTACCATCACGACCTGACTGGCCTGCCGCTCCATCTTTAATCAGTTCTGATCCCAAAAGTTCATCAGTTCCTGGTGTATATTTACCATCGCCATTTTCATCAGTATAGAATGTAACCACTGTGTGAGATGGTTTCCCATTTTGTCCTTCAACTCGTAACAAGTCAACTTTTGGAGTTTTTCCGTTTAGCCCATTTTCTCCATTTTTCACATTTACTGTTACTGGGTCTTTCCCTGGTACTTTGAATGTAATATCAGAACTATTGCCATCTTTACCAGGTTTTACAGACACTTCAGGAGTTTTCCCATCTTGTCCATCTTTCACAATGGATGTTTGAATGAGGGTATCAGTTCCTTCTGTATAGTTACCATCACCATCTTTGTCAATGTAGAAGGTTAGAGTGGTTTGTTTCTTATCTTCATCACGGACAGCTTTAACTTTTGGTGTTTGACCATCTACTCCGTTTTTAACGACTGTTGTAAGGGCTGGCTTACCTTCTGGCTGAGTAATAGTAATTGTATGACTGCCATCTTGGTTGTCTGTAACAGTTACTGTTGGAGTGAAGCCATCTTTACCGTTCTCACCTTTTGGACCTTGTTTCCCATCTGGAATAATGACTTCTTTTAGTTTTATATCGTTTGCATCAAATTCATTATTGTCATTTTGGTCATAATAGAAAATAACAGTTGTTGTTTTATCAGATTCGTTTCTTTTAGTTGCTACTAATGGGCTGTCCCCATCGAAACCATCTCTCACAACAGTAGTAGTTATTCCACCTTTACCATCATTGATAGTAATCGTATGCGTACCATTTTGACCATCAGTTACTTTCACCGTTGGAGTTATTCCATCAGCACCTTTTGGTCCTGCTGGCCCTTGTGCTCCTGCTGGCCCTTGTGCTCCTGCTGGCCCTTGTGCTCCTGTTGGTCCTACTGGTCCCGCTGGCCCTTGTGCCCCAGTTGCACCTTTTGGTCCCGCTGGTCCTGCTGGCCCTTGTGCTCCTGCTGGCCCTTGTGTTCCTGTTGGTCCTACTGGTCCCGCTGGCCCTTGTGCCCCAGTTGGTCCTGCTGGCCCTTGTGCCCCAGTTGCACCTTTTGGTCCCGCTGGTCCTTGAGGTCCTGGAGCTCCTACTGGTCCCGCTGGCCCTTGTGCCCCAGTTGCACCTTTTGGTCCCGCTGGTCCTGCTGGCCCTTGTGCTCCTGTTGGTCCTGCTGGCCCTTGTGCCCCAGTTGCACCTTTTGGTCCCGCTGGTCCTTGAGGTCCTGGAGCTCCTGCTGGTCCTGCTGGCCCTTGTGCCCCAGTTGCTCCTTGTGGTCCCGCTGGTCCTCTTTCGCCATCTTTTATAGCTGTGTTTAAGATTAGTTCATCTTTTTCTGCGTTATAGTTCCCATCACCATCTTTATCTAAATAAAATGTAATATTATTAGTATCTCCCACTTTATTTTGAACTGCAGCTATTTTACCAATACCGTATTTCATTATACGTGGTTTGGCTTCTTTTACTGTAGTAGGATTTCCTACAGGAAGACCTAAAACATACTGATCTCCAAATTTATGAACTCGGTATGCTTGAGATTTTTCACCTTCTTCACCTTCAGAAACCAACTCTATAGCACCTTCCGCTAATTTAGTAGTCGGTATATAAAGAGTTTGAAAATCAACTTTTGTTTTAAAACTTGCTGTTAAAGGATTAGAAGGGGTAGGGTTTGCATCTAGATATAATGGTTCTGTTTCAAAGTAATAGTTAGAGTTACTATATGGGTCATTACTAGTCGCAGCTCCACCAGCACCTTGGTCTACGTTAAATGCAACTGGACGTAAACGAAGTGATAAGTCTCCGTTAGGATCTCTTATAGGTAAACTAAATCTTATCGTTTGCTCAGCATTTGTTGATACTGAAGTCTCCATACTATATCCTGAATGAGAAACAAAGTTAGAACCTCTGTCAATTCTTTTATTTTGTGTACCATATCTAGTTGAAACCGTTGCCGAGCTAGGTTCTCCATACCCAGTCCCCTTATCCAAGATAAAGTTATTATTAACAAATTCTCCTGGTGCAGAGTACTTAATTGTGAAATCTACTTTATTACCATTACGTACTGTCGTTACATCAAAATGAATTTCTTGGTTTCTTGAATGTCCGATACCACGGAAATTATGAGTTCCCTGGGCGATACTATTAAATGTAATTGCATTTCCAGGATTTAGGATAGGTCTGTTTTCAGGTCCACCCGCTCTAAATCCACTACCAACCGAACGGAATCCACTACCAACCGAACGGAATCCACTACGTCCGTTTTCCAAATCTTCCTTACGAATAGCTGGATTTTGACGAGCATCTGAAAGACTGAGTGCAGGTTTCAAGATTTCGTTAGTTACTTCTGGAGCTGAAGTTACTTCAACTTTAGCAGGTGTGCTAGTTGACAAATCAGCACTAGCAACTGCTGAACGATCAGTTGTTACAGATGGTTTAATCTCTTCTTTTGCTTCAACTGAATCAGCTTTCTTCACTACAGGAGTTTCTGACACCGTTTTTTTATCTGATTCAGAACGAAGTTCTAAACTAATGATAGCTGAGTGAATAGATGACTCAGCTGCTGATACTTCAGCTTCTGTTGCATCTGCTTTCCCAAGCAAGATTTGACCGGTTTGGATACTTGCTTGTAAGTTATTTACACTAGCTTCTGTATATAACTTACTTTCTAATTTCTTAGCACGCGAAAGAATCGTTAATAATTTTGACTTATCAACTGAATCTTGATGATTTGTTTCTTCTTTTTTATCTTTCGCTTCTTCAGCTTCTTCTTTCGGTGCTTTAGCATCTTCAGGTTTAGCTGGAGTTACGTCTACCGGATTAGCAACTGCAGGAGCTGCATAGGTTGTTTCTTTGCTAGATGTAGAAGCTTCCGCTGGTTTATTAGCTTCTTCCACCATATCAACAGAAATACTGTTAGTAACTACTGGATTATGTTCTTCTGCTTGTACTGCTTGAGCATTAGCAGCAGCTCCCAAAACTAAAGCTGTCCCGAGCAAGACACTTGCTGCACCAAAGTGATACTTACGAATAGAATATCGTTGTTGCAGACTATACCAGTCAAATGACTTTTTATGTGAATGTTTCATCATTTACTCCTTAATATTTTTCTACTTTAGTATATACCAATTTAGGACATTAATCAAGTTTTATCATTAATATCATATATTGTTGACTCTTTTTGTAACATAGAGATATATTTTATTTTTTTAATATCAAATACTTGCTTTTTTTGAGTATTGCTTCTTGTATAACATAACCATAAATGTGATACTAGATACATAATAGAAAATACCTATATGCCCAATCTTTTTATCTACAAAATAATAAGGACAATTACTCTGAATGGAAATTGTAATTCCGAATCATGACTTGTTTAGATTACATGCACTTGACAAAAAAACAGGAGGTACAGAACGAATCCAAAAAAATAGTTTAAATTGATTATGGACAACTTTCCCAAATATTGACATCCAATCTTCTGTTAACGAAATAATGACAGATTTAATTTATAATACTAGTATGGAAGATTTTCATCAACATCTGCTTACTCATTCACAATCTTTTCAATTACTTGAGTATATTTTAACAATGAAAGACTGCATATTTATCGAACGGTTAAAAATCTTCAAGCAAGTAATACCAATCTCTATCGATTAGGTTGAAACATTACAAAAACTCCATTTTTTCATTTTCAGATTGAATTATCTTTCCCCCTACTACAATTCTAGGCATTGAAACTGATATTCGCTATTTTTTGCTCTATACTATTCAGAGAACTATTATTTGCTTGACTAACTTTTTTCAACATTCCTGAAGAAGACTTAGCAGAGTTTGCTGATTTCTTCTATAAAATCACAAATTATCCAATGTGATTTGCAATTGATAGATCGTACAAATTGATATTAACTATCAGTTTCTCTGAAAAATTAGGATTTGAAATGAGTCTGGACATCATGCCCTATCCCTAACTTTCGTAGATATCCATTCTTACAATTGTAATAAGCGTTCTAACTTCGATATTTGAGATCAATTGGAAATCAGCAACAAAATTTTTTTGATCAAACAGATTAAAAAAATTAATTTTTTTATAACTTCTTTATCACTTACATACTAAAAAGACTCAATAATACTTATAAGTCACTATAATATTTGTAGTCGGTAGATTCCCTATAGATATTATGAAGCCAATTTTGTTGTGTAGAAGAGCAAATATTTTAAACTCAAAAAAAGGTTGAGACAGACTTGTCTTCAACCTTTTTGTATTATATTTTGTACTTATTAAAGTGAGTTAACGTCAACCTTGATACAACACCTTGAGTAGTTGTGATTGTCAAGCTTGTTACGTAAGTTCCTTTTGCTGTAGCTGGTTTAGCTTTTTGGATTGTTTCGTTGAATGCTTTGAAGTTTTCAACCAACTTGTCAGCTTCAAATGAAACTTTACCGATGATAGCTTGTACGATACCTGCACGGTCTGCACGGTAAGTGATCTTACCACCTTTAGACTCTTCAACTGCTTTAGCAACATCCATTGTTACAGTACCAGTTTTAGGGTTTGGCATCAAGTTACGTGGTCCAAGGACACGTCCAAGACGTCCAACAAGAGCCATCATGTCAGGTGTAGCGATAACTACGTCGAAGTCCAACCAACCGTCGTTGATTTTAGCAACAAGGTCGTCTTCACCAACGAAGTCTGCACCAGCAGCTTTTGCTTCTTCAGCTTTTGCACCACGTGCAAATACAAGAACGCGAGCTGTTTTACCAGTACCGTTTGGCAATACCATTGCTCCACGGATTTGTTGGTCAGCTTTTTTAACGTCAATGTTCAAGTTGTAAGCAACTTCTACAGTTGCATCAAATTTTGCAAAGTTAGTTTCTTTTGCAAGAGCTACAGCTTCTTCTACGCTGTATGCTTTTGTGCTGTCGATCTTCTCAAGAGCAGCACGAAGTTGTTTGCTTTTTTTAGCCATTTTCTATTCTCCTTGTAAGTGGTTCAATCGATTTTCATCTCCCACGTCACTTCTCGAAATGATGAAGTCTTGCGGGTTATATAGGGATGTTATTGATTAGTCAACAACGTTGAATCCCATAGAACGAGCAGTACCTTCGATCATACGCATTGCAGACTCAAGGTTTGCAGCGTTCAAATCTGGCATCTTAGTTTCTGCAATTTCTTGTACTTGCGCACGAGTAACTGAAGCAACTTTTGTTTTGTTAGGTGTACCTGATCCTTTTTCAACACCTGCAGCTTTTTTCAAAAGAACAGCAGCTGGTGGTGTTTTTGTAACGAAAGTAAATGATTTGTCTTCGTATACTGAGATAACAACTGGAATGATCATACCAGCTTGGTCAGCAGTACGAGCGTTGAACTCTTTTGTGAATCCCATGATGTTGATACCAGCTTGACCAAGAGCAGGTCCAACCGGTGGAGCTGGTGTAGCTTTACCAGCAGGGATTTGCAATTTTACAAGTTTTTCGACTTTTTTAGCCATTTTTAAATCCTCCTTTGTGGTTTTTGGCGGTAATGTAAGATTTTTTTACCTCCCACAAGTATGTTTTACACATACCCTACTATTATACACTAATTTTTAAAAAATGCAAGAGAAATTTTTATTTTTGATATTTCTTTATGTTACACTTTTTTGTGAAATCAATCTTCAGAATCTTCTACCACAATGGAGTGAGTTCATTCGCCCAAAGTTAGTACAAAACTCACTCCATTTTCAGTAGTACCACTTTCCACAAATCCAAGAGACTCAAAGCATCTTCTAGAAATCCGATTGAAAGTGTAGATTTCTTGAACTTTCAATTGTTTCCAACCCTTTTGCCGAGCTAGATCAATCAAAGTCTTCAATACCTTGCGTCCAAGTCCCTGATGTTGATAAGTTGGATTGCCAATCACAATAGGAAGATTCTCCTGAGATAAGGTGACATCCCCAATTGGAAGCCACTCTTCCTTTTCTCGAAACTCAATCCAGAACAAATCCCCGTGTCTTTCTAAATAGGAATACATGGCATTTAATTTTTCTGAACTATAGGGTATTTTAATACCGTCTACAAGTTCCACCAAATCCACATCTTGATACCAGGCCAAAGCTGCATCATGATGATCTGCTAAAAAATAGGGAACTAGACGCAAGAAATTATCTATCTGAATGATTTTTGTCATCATTTTCTACTCCTAATACTAGCTCCGCTGCTTGGTTAAATCCATCACACCAGTTATACCATTTTGCTTCATACTCATCTTGAGATAAGATATGATCTTTTAAGTCCAGAAGAGAGTAAATCTTTCTTTTCTCACAAGCTTGCGCATAGAGATGATATAGTTCATCACCACCATCTCTATCAAACTCTGCAGAAATCGTACCCTGGCCTATCAACAAAGCCTGATAAGCCCTGTGATGCCCATCTGTAATCAAGAAGCGATTTCCAAATGCAAGAATGCTAATTGGATCAACATTGATTAGGTCTACCGACTGATAAAGCATCTGAATATCTTGCAACTTCTTTTCTGATAAGTATAGTTGAGTCGGATGAAGATCTCTTATATTGACTTTCATTTCTTTCTCCTCAAGAAGGGGTAATCTCTACTTCTGCTTGCCTGTAAATCGCCATTGAAAGCGAAGTTTGTCATAAAAAGGAAATTCAATGAAGAGAATTCCAAGACCCAGACAGAGACTGGCAAGAACATCAGACGGATAGTGGACGCCCAGATATACTCTGGAAATAATCACACTTACTAGATAGATTCCCAGAAAAATCTGAAGAATGAGTCTTACAGTTCTATCTTTCACTCTCTGTCCCACAATGATGATTAGAGAGCCGATTAAGAGGGTTACTGCTAGCGAGTGACCACTAGGGAAAGAAAATCCTTTCTCCTCCACTAAGTGTAAAATATCTGGTCGTGGACGTTGATACAGGTGTTTTAAAGACACAATTAAAATACCAGCTAGACCAAGATTCCCAGCTACCAATAGGCTCTCAGTTTTCCACTTTTTCAGGTAAAAGATAGCAATCAAAATAATAGCCCAACTAATGACAATAGGTAAATCAATCAGACGTGTAATTCCACGAAAAATCAAAGTTAAGGTCTCGGGTAAATCACCTCGAATAGCTGTTTGAACCGAGGAGTCCAATGTTACCAGTTGCTCTGGATAAAACTTAACGACATAACCCAGAATTACAAATAGTAAAAGGGCAAAAGAGCCCTTTGTTAAATATGTTTGTTTATCTTTCATAACGTTTTAAAGTTGGTTTCAAGAGGACATAAATCAACCAAAATGCAAGAGCAAAGATAATGCCTTCGATTAGATTAAAAGGCAAAACCATAGTCAGCAGATAGTTGCTCAGTCCTAGAATTTTCTCAATATCAAAGTTGGCAAACTTAGCGTATAAAGGAACAGCATAGACGTAGTTCAGAACTAACATGGCCAAAGTTAGACCAAGTGTGCCAGCTACTGAAGCTAGGACAAAACGCATGGTTGTACGCTCTTTTTTCCAAATCAAACCAAAAGCAATCACAAATACTCCTAAAGCGACAATATTCATCGGTAGGCCGATATAAGTGCTGACTCCTTGATTGTTCAAAAGTAATTTCAACAAGGAACGAAGGAGTATGACTCCTAAGCTGCAGGCAAATCCATCACCACCAAGCCCACAAGGACTGGTAAGATACTGAACTCAATCCTTAAGAAGGATGCCGCAGGTAGAAGCGGAAAGTCAAAGTACATCAACACAAATGAAAGTGCTGATAAAATTGCAATGGTCGAAAGTCGACGTGTGTTTGTCATAACAGGTTCCTCCAATTTTCTATAAAATCAGAAGAAGTTGGAAAGTTTCTCTCTATCTACTCTCTTACCCTATCTCAAAAAACAACCTAATCCTGTTAAACAGGAGGTTCTAATTTACTATAAAATGAAGCAGAATAGACAAAGCTATCCTTTCGTCTTCTCCCATCCAGACTATACTGTCGGTTGTGGAATCTCACCACATCAGCTTGCGCTCGCGGACTTCTTTTAGAGTACGGAAATGGAGATTTTTCTTTTAGACTAGGCGACAAGCTGTAGGCATAACTTTTAGTTAGGCAAAGCTTGGCAACAAAGTATAAAAGGAAAAGAACATTTCCGAGTAAAAGTCACCGCCGGTCGGGAATCTCACCCAGCCCTGAAGACCCTTTTATGATAACAAAAAAAACTTGCGCTTGCAAGCTTTTTGTCGGTTGTAACTATTTTTATTTCAACTTATCTGTTTCGTAAGTGTGAACCAGTTCGAGACCCGCAAAGTTTTGTTGACGAAGTGCTTCATAGACAATCATACAAACTGTATTTGAAACATTGAGACTACGAACATGCTCATCATTCATGGGAATGCGGAGAGCTTTTTCTGGATGCTCACGCATAAATTCTTCAGGCAAGCCCTTATCTTCCCTCCCAAAGAGAAAATAGTGATCCCCTTCTGTCGTAAAGTCTGCATCTGAATAGACCTTTTCTGCAAACTTAGAAATCAAGTAGACCTGGCCATCCATTTTTTCTATAAATTCATCTAAACTATCATAGAAATAAATCTCAAGTTTGTCCCAATAATCCAAACCAGCTCTCTTCATCTTACGGTCATCAATCGGAAAGCCCATTGGTTTGATAATATGAAGGGGCGCATTTGTTGCTGCGCAGGTACGCGCAATATTGCCTGTGTTTTGTGGTATCTGGGGTTCAAATAATACAATGTGATTTGTCATGCCTTGTTTCCTCTCACTAATGCAAAAAAATAGCCACACTGCCCGGAGTCAAGCTCAGCAAACAGTGTGGTTAAGGCATCGTTAACTTACCTCACAACAGGTTTGAAGTAAATCAGCGAAACTACTTTTTTAGTATATCACTTTCAGCTTGATTGTCAATAGAAATGACTTGATTTTTTTCATTTTTTTTACAAGCATATTTACAAAAGGTAGAAATGCATCAGTCAGACTAAAAAATCACAGAAAAACAGTATGAAAATTGTATAATTTTAGACATCTATTCAGTTGCGGGCAAGAAGTTTTTATCAAGTAAAACAAAGAAAACGACAAACTTTGCCTTTTAGTAGGGAAATTGGTCGGTTACCGAGTGCATTTTTTTCTAAAAAAGAGTATGATAGAGACATCTTGAAAAAGTAGGTTATTTAAAAATGAAGATTATTCTTGTCGGAGGGGGAAAAGTTGGATCTGCCCTCTGTCGTTCGCTTGTCGCTGACAATCATGATGTTGTCCTCATTGAACAAAATGAAACTGTTCTTAACTACATGACAAGCCGTTTTGATATTATGGGAATTGCTGGTAATGGAGCTGATTTTGCTATACTAGAAGCAGCTAATGTCCAAGACTGTGATATTTTTATTGCTATGACTCAATATGACGAGGTCAACATGGTTTCAGCTCTTCTGGCTAAAAAAATGGGGGCTAAAGAAACTATTGTTCGTGTCCGCAATCCTGAATATTCCAACCCCTATTTCAAAGAAAAAAATATTCTAGGTTTCTCTCTGATTGTCAATCCTGAACTCCTTGCAGCTCGTGCTATCGCTAATATTATCGATTTCCCAAATGCTCTATCTGTTGAGCGTTTTGCAGGTGGTTTGGTTAGTCTAATGGAATTTGTTGTCCGTAAGGATAGCAATATCTGTCAAATGTCTATCGCAGACTTCCGGAAAAAGTTTGGCAATGTTATCGTCTGTGCTATCGAGCGAGACCATAAGCTCATGATTCCAAGTGGAGATATGGTCCTCCAAGACAAGGATCGGATCTTTGTTACAGGTGATCGGGTTGACATGATGCTCTTTCATAACTATGTCAAATCTCGTGTTGTTAAAAGCTTACTCATTGTCGGTGCTGGAAAAATCGCTTACTATCTCGTTGGCATTTTGAAGGATAGCCGTATCGATACCAAGGTCATTGAGCTCAATCCAGATCGTGCAGCATTTTTCAGCCAAAAATATCCCAAACTCTATATTGTCCAAGGTGACGGAACGGCAAAAGATATTCTCCTAGAAGAAAGTGCTCAACATTACGATGCTGTCGCAACTCTTACTGGCGTTGACGAAGAAAATATCATTACTTCTATGTTCTTAGATAGTGTAGGTGTTCAGAAAAATATCACTAAGGTCAATCGAACCAGTCTCCTAGAGATTATTCATGCTCCTGAGTTTTCTAGTATCATCACACCAAAAACTATCGCTGTTGATACGATTATGCACTTTATCCATGGTCGTGCCAATGCCCAATATTCAGATCTTCAAGCGATGCACCACCTAGCAAATGGACAGGTTGAGACACTTCAATTCCTCATCAAGGAAGCCAATAAAATGACTGGCAAACCTTTGTCTCAACTTAAATTCAAAAAAGATTTGTTGATCGCTGCTATTATTCGTAATGGGAAAACCATCTTCCCAACTGGTGAAGATAGCCTTCAAGTCGGTGATAAACTAGTGGTTATCACGCTACTGTCAAATATCACCAAGATTTACGATTTACTAGAGAGGTAAGCCATGAACAGAAGTATGATTCGCTTTCTTCTCGCAAAATTGCTCTTGATAGAAGCTGTACTACTCTTAGTTCCTGTTAGTGTTGCTCTCTATTATCGAGAATCTAGCCAAGTTTTTACAGCTCTTTTTTCTACTATTGGTATACTTGTAGTTCTAGGAGTTCTCGGCATCATTAGCAAGCCTAAAAAACAACGTATCTATGCAAAAGAAGGGGTCTTGATTGTTGCTCTATGTTGGATCCTCTGGTCTTTCTTTGGAGCTCTTCCTTTTGTCTTTTCTGGACAAATCCCCAATCTCATAGATGCCTTCTTTGAGATTAGTTCTGGCTTTACAACGACAGGAGCAACTATCCTCAACGATGTTTCTGTCTTAAGCCGTTCTCTTCTATTCTGGCGTAGCTTTACCCATCTCATCGGAGGGATGGGGGTGCTGGTGTTTGCTTTAGCGATTATGGACAACGCTAAAAATAGCCACTTAGAAGTGATGAAGGCAGAGGTTCCTGGCCCAGTATTTGGTAAAGTGGTATCTAAACTTAAATACCGCTCAGATTCTCTACATCCTCTACCTGGCTATGTTCGCCCTCTTTGGGGTTATTTATTACCTTGCTGGGATGCCCCTCTACGATAGTTTTGTTATTGCTATGGGAACCGCTGGAACTGGAGGTTTCACTGTCTATAACGACGGTATTGCCCACTACCAAAGCTCTCTCATCACCTATTTGACAAGTATCGGTGTTTTGATGTTCGGGATCAATTTCAACCTTTACTACTATCTTATGCTCCGTCGTGTCAAGGAATTCTTTTTCGATGAAGAACTTCGTGCTTATCTCCTAATCGTAGTAACTTCAACAGCCTTAATCACCCTCAATACACTGCATCTCTATAACGGAATGGCTGAAAGTTTTGAGATGGCTTTCTTTCAGGTATCCAACATCATTACCACCACTGGTTTTGGTTATGGTACTATCACTAGCTGGCCTTTATTCTCTCAGTTTATCCTACTCATGCTCATGGCAATCGGAGGATCAGCTGGATCAACTGCTGGTGGTCTCAAGGTCATTCGTGGGCTCATTTTAGCTAAAATTGCTAAAAATCAGGTCTTATCTACCTTGTCTCCCCACCGTGTCTTGACTCTTCATGTCAACCAAACAGTTATCGATAAGGATACACAACATAAGATTCTCAAATACTTCGTTATCTACATCATGATACTACTCAGCCTAATCTTCATCATTAGTCTAGATAACAATAATCTGATGATCGTTACCAGTGCTGTTTTTAGTTGTTTTAATAACATCGGGCCTATTTTGGGTACTACAGCTAGCTTCTCTATCTTTAGTCCTTTTTCAAAAATTCTGCTATCATTTGCCATGATTGCGGGACGACTTGAAATTTACCCAATCATCTTGCTCTTTATGAAACGCACTTGGTCTAAACGATAAAACGATTAACTTAAGATTTAATCTCCCTTCAAAAAATGGCTTGAAGGGGGATTTTTTCGTTTTAAAAGACAAGTCAGCCTTAAAATCTGACAATTGGGGAAATGTATCACATTGCCTTCTATCTTTGAGCTATAATGAGAAAAAAATATAGGGGATACTTTATGGAAAAAGTCACGAAATCAATTCGACTACTCTTGTTCTTTGCCTTAATCCAACTTGGACTTTGTAGTTGTATCTTTTGGTCTGGAACTTCTCTGGCTCTCAAACAATCCTGCTTTTATTTTCTACTGGCTTTATTAGCCTTATCAGGAACTTGTGCCTTCATACATTATTTATCTAGTCACAACCAGGCTACAAATAGCATTCTTGATCGCAATCGCTTTATCTTTTTATTGTATAGCATGATGGTTATTGTCAATCTTTGCGGGGTTGGACTTGTTCTGTCAGAAAGTATCGTCACAGTTAACTTACTTCAAAAAGAAGCCGTAGACCTCATACTGCCTTCCTTCTTTTTTCTATTTGGAGTCGACCTCGTCACCTTTCTCCCTTTGAAAAAATGGAGAAGATTACAAAGAAATTCCAGCAGCAAGGAAGTACGTTTTTCTATTCTAGTCATTTCCATTTTAATCTTTCTACGTAATCCAATCACCATTTTGTCTATTGCTTTTTACGTTGGTCTGGGCGCCATCTTTCTCAGTTTTTTATTTCCAAAAAATTTGAGACAGGATGTTTCATTCTACGGTCATTTGATTCGGGACATTCTATTTGTTATTTGTACCCTTTTGTTATGGTAGCTGATAGAATCCATCCAGTAATTGTGTTATAATTAGATAAAAATTTTAGGAGATATATCAATGAACTTTTTTAAAGATTTTCGTAAACGACTCGCTTGGTTTGGGATCTTGTTAGTAGCCATCGTTCTCTCTCAAATTCCTATGATTACTTTAGGTTTACTTCAAGGGACCCAAATTACACCTATCTGGTCATCACTTATCGTAGCCCTTATTTCGATTCTTGTCATCGCCATCTTTTTATACGGTGCCCACAAGAGCAAGTTACTAGTATTGAAATCTAAACTCTTAACGATTAGTGATGTTCCTCGTATTGTTTTGAGTTATTTAACTATCTTTGTCGGTAATCTTGTGGGAGGTATCTGGTTACAACTCATTAACCAAACTACCACTTCCAACCAACAGATTATTAACAACCTTGTTTCTGAAAGCACTCTGATTAGTAGTTTCTTCATCATTGTTTTAATCGCACCTATTTGTGAGGAAATCATCTGTCGCGGAATTATTCCGACCAAACTCTTCCAAGGCTATGAAAAACTTGGCTATGTTATTGGTTGGTTCCTATTCCTTCTTGCGCACGGTCCTTCAAATCCGCCTTCTTTTTTGATTTATGGTTGGATGTCTGCGGTTCTCACTTGGACTGCTTATCGTACACGACGTCTAGAGTTATCCATCTTAGTTCATATGGTACTCAATAGCATCAGTTTCATCTTGCTTGCTCTCGTAACCATTCTTCTCAAAAATATTGGTATCTAAACAATTCTAATATCCAATTCCCTTTGATTTTTTGCAGATCAATCAAAGGGAATTTTTGTTTCTATTTTCCTCTAAGTTATAAAAATTTGCCTCTATCCAGCTTCTCTAAAAATATTTTTTTAAAAAAATTTAAAAAAATATTTTTTTATGCATTAAATTTATAGAATATAAAAAAATAAGTTAAATTAACATGTGTGTTAATGAATAATCTTATAAAAAAATGTAAAAAAGCTTATAAAATAGCCTCTTCTAAGACTTTTTGACCTCACCATTTTCCTTGTAAAGCATATTAAATTGTGTTAATATTAAAATGTAAGCGATACCAAAACAGTTTGGTACACACAAGAAAAAAGGAGGATTCACATGTCTTCACATCCAATTCATGTTTTCTCAGAAATTGGGAAACTGAAAAAAGTTATGTTGCACCGTCCAGGCAGGGAGTTGGAAAACTTGTTGCCGGACTATCTTGAAAGGCTTCTTTTTGATGATATTCCTTTCTTGGAAGATGCTCAAAAAGAACATGATGCATTTGCTCAAGCTCTTCGTGATGAAGGAATCGAAGTTCTATACCTAGAGCAGCTGGCTGCTGAATCATTGACTTCCCCAGAAATCCGCGATCAATTTATCGAGGAATACTTAGACGAAGCCAACATCCGTGGTCGTCAAACCAAGGCTGCTATTCGTGAATTGCTTCAAGGCATTACAGACAACCAAGAATTGGTTGAAAAAACGATGGCTGGTGTTCAAAAAGCTGAATTACCTGAAATTCCTGAAGAAGCAAAAGGTTTAACTGACTTGGTTGAGTCAGACTATCCATTTGCTATTGACCCAATGCCAAACCTCTACTTCACTCGCGACCCATTTGCTACAATCGGTAATGCCGTATCGCTCAACCACATGTATGCAGATACTCGTAACCGTGAAACTCTTTATGGTAAATACATTTTCAAACACCATCCAATCTATGGTGGAAAAGTTGAATTGGTTTACAACCGTGAAGAAGATACACGTATCGAGGGTGGGGATGAGTTAGTTCTTTCTAAAGACGTTCTTGCAGTAGGTATCTCTCAACGTACAGATGCAGCTTCTATTGAAAAACTCTTGGTTAACATCTTCAAGAAAAATGTTGGTTTCAAGAAAGTTTTGGCATTTGAATTTGCTAACAACCGTAAATTCATGCACTTGGATACTGTATTCACCATGGTAGACTATGACAAGTTCACTATTCACCCTGAAATCGAAGGTGACCTTCACGTTTACTCTGTTACTTATGAAGATGAAAAACTCAAGATTGTTGAAGAAAAAGGTGATTTGGCTGAACTTCTTGCTCAAAACCTTGGCATAGAAAAAGTTCATTTGATCCGTTGTGGTGGCGGCAATATCGTAGCAGCTGCGCGTGAACAATGGAATGATGGATCTAACACTTTGACCATCGCACCTGGTGTGGTAGTTGTTTATGCCCGCAATACCGTGACCAATAAGATTTGGAAGAATACGGACTTCGCTTGATTAAGATTCGCGGAAGTGAATTGGTTCGGGGCCGTGGTGGACCTCGTTGTATGTCTATGCCATTTGAACGCGAAGACATTTAAGCCCTCCCTCTCTCTGTTTAGCGCCTGCTAACAGAATTAAAGCTTGTTAGAAAAGGATTTATAGAATGACACATTCAGTATTTCAAGGAAGAAGTTTTCTAGCTGAAAAAGATTTTACCCGTGCAGAGCTCGAATATTTGATTGGCCTTTCCGCTCACTTGAAAGACCTCAAAAAACGCAACATTGAGCACCACTACCTAGCAGGTAAAAATATTGCTCTTTTATTTGAAAAAACTTCTACTCGTACACGCGCAGCCTTCACAACTGCTGCAATCGATCTTGGAGCACATCCAGAATATTTAGGTGCCAATGATATCCAACTAGGTAAGAAAGAATCTACTGAAGATACAGCAAAAGTTTTGGGACGTATGTTTGATGGTATCGAGTTCCGCGGTTTCAGCCAACGTATGGTTGAAGAATTGGCTGAATTCTCAGGTGTTCCAGTATGGAATGGTCTAACTGACGAATGGCACCCAACTCAAATGCTCGCTGACTATTTGACAGTACAAGAAAACTTCGGACGCCTTGAAGGATTGACCTTGGTTTACTGTGGTGATGGACGTAACAACGTTGCCAACAGTCTTCTTGTAACAGGAGCTATCCTTGGTGTCAATGTCCACATCTTCTCACCAAAAGAACTCTTCCCAGAAAAAGAAATCGTTGAATTGGCTGAAGGATTTGCTAAAGAAAGTGGCGCTCATGTTCTGATCACTGAAGATGCTGATGAAGCAGTTAAAGGGGCAGATGTTCTTTACACCGACGTTTGGGTATCAATGGGTGAAGAAGATAAATTTGCAGAACGCGTAGCTATGCTTAAACCTTACCAAGTCAATATGGACCTCGTTAAGAAAGCAAATAATGAAAACTTGATCTTCCTACACTGCTTGCCAGCCTTCCATGATACTCACACTGTTTATGGTAAAGACGTTGCTGAAAAATTCGGTGTCGAAGAAATGGAAGTAACAGACGAAGTCTTCCGCAGCAAAGTACGCTCGTCAATTCGACCAAGCAGAAAAACCGTATGCACACTATCAAAGCCGTTATGGCTGCTACACTAGGAAATCTCTATATTCCTAAAAGTGTAATACTAACTTTATACTCAATGAAAATCAAAGAGCAAACTAGGAAGCGAGACGCAGGCTGTACTTGAGTACGACAAGGCGAAGCTGACGTGGTTTGAATTTGATTTTCGAAGAGTATTAACAAACAGCTTAGGGGCTGAGACTAGTGTTTTAGTCCAGTCCCTTTTTTTGTAGTAGAAACGAAAACTGAGTTGGAATTTGAAAACAGTCACATTCAAGCTACTAGCTTAACATTCAACCCAAACCTCATAACAAAAAAAATTAACTGCCTCCCCAGTTATTTACATGTCTAGAATTCCAACTCTGCTCGTTTGTAGAAAGCCTTCTTTCTCAACTACCAAATCCAATCATTTAACCAAATCTTGGTTGTAGCCCATCTCAAAGAAAGGAGCGCTCATGTCTCATCGTAAAATCGTTGTCGCTCTTGGAGGGAATGCTATTCTCTCTACCGATCCATCTGCTCAAGCTCAAGAAGCTGCTCTGGCAGAAACAGCTCGCCATCTAGTAAAACTAATCCAAAATGGTGATGAACTCATCATCACACACGGAAATGGACCGCAAGTCGGTAACTTGCTCCTTCAACATCTAGCGGCAGATTCCGAAAAAAATCCAGCCTTTCCTCTAGACTCACTCGTAGCCATGACTGAAGGTAGTATCGGTTTTTGGCTTCAAAATGCTTTAGATAATGCTTTGCTTGATTTGAAACTGGAAAAACCTGTTGCATCTGTTGTAACTCAAGTAGTCGTAGACAAAGATGATCCTGCATTTCTTAACCCAAGCAAACCAATCGGTCCTTTCTACTCAGAAGAAGATGCCAAAGCAGAAAGTGAAAGAACTGGTGCTACCTTCAAAGAAGATGCAGGTCGCGGTTGGCGTAAAGTAGTCGCTTCGCCAAAACCTATTCACATCAAAGAAATCGATAGTATCCGAGCATTGCTAAACGCAGGTCAAGTTGTCATCGCAGCAGGCGGTGGAGGTATTCCTGTAATCAAAAATGAAAACGGTTACTTCTCAGGAGTAGAAGCTGTCATCGATAAGGATTTTGCATCGCAATGCTTGGCAGAGCTAGTCGAAGCAGATCTCTTCATCATTTTAACTGGCGTCGATTATGCCTATATCAACTATAACAAACCAAATCAAGAAAAGTTGAAGCGAGTAACTATTAGCCGACTTCAAGAATACATCAAAGAGGGGCAATTTGCTCCTGGTAGTATGCTACCAAAAATCCAAGCTGCCATTGATTTTGTGACCAATCGTCCAGCAGGAAAAGCCGTCATCACTTCCCTCAGCAATTTGGGAGCCTTGATTGAATCTGATAGCGGAACAATCATCGTTAAAGATTAGCATCTTAGTAATACTTTACAAGAAAGTTTAGTCAGCACTCTTGCCACCATCATTCGTTTTTATACTGTGTGACATAGTTTAGGAGGAAAAACAAATGAGTGAAAATAAAAAAAGGTTTCAAATGCCTTCATCATACACTGTTTTGATCATCATCATTGCCATTATGGCATTTTTGACCTGGGTCATTCCTGCAGGTAAGTATGATACCAATGAAGCAGGTAACCTCATCGCAGGTACCTATCAAACTGTTGACTCTAATCCTCAAGGGATTTACGATGTCTTTATGGCCCCAATTCGTGCCATGCTCGGTCACAAACCAACTAGCGCAGCAATCGACGTTGCCTTCTTTATCCTTATGGTCGGAGGTTTCCTTGGTGTCGTAAACGCTACTGGTACACTCGATGTAGGGATTGCCTCCATCGTTAAAAAATACAAGGGCCGCGAAAAAATGTTGATTCTCATCCTCATGCCCCTCTTCGCACTTGGAGGAACTACCTATGGTATGGGGGAAGAAACCATGGCCTTCTATCCCCTTCTTGTCCCTGTCATGATGGCAGTTGGTTTTGACAGTATCACTGCCGTCGCCATCATCTTACTAGGTTCTCAAGTTGGTTGTTTGGCATCTACATTGAATCCATTTGCTACTGTTATCGCTTCTGATACTGCGGGAATCTCTTCTATGGATGGTGTTATTCTCCGTGTTATCTTCTGGTTTGTAATGACAGGTATCAGCACTTACTTTGTCTATCGTTATGCAGAAAGATTCAAAAAGATCCTACTAAATCACTCGTTTACGCTCAACGCGAAGAAGATATCAAACACTTCAATGTTTCAGAAAACGATGATGCACCATCTACCTTGAGCAAGAAACAAAAACATGTACTCGCTTTATTTGTATTAACCTTTATCATTATGATTGCAAGTTTCATCCCTTGGGTTGATTTGCATGTTACTGTATTTGAAGACTTCAAGAATTGGTTAATCGGCCTTCCTGTAATTGGAGGAGTTATCGGTTCATCTGCTCAACCATTTGGTAGCTGGTACTTCCCAGAAGGCGCTATGCTCTTTGCTGTTATGGGGATTTTGATCGGTGTTGTCTATGGTCTCAAAGAAAGCAAGATTGTCTCAACCTTCCTAACTGGTGCTGCAGATCTGCTTTCAGTAGCCTTGATTTGTGCGGTTGCTCGTGGTATCCAAGTTATCATGAACGATGGTATGATTACTGCAACCATCCTACACTGGGGTGAAGTTGGCCTTCAAGGTCTTTCTCCTCAAATCTTCATCGTATTGACCTATATCTTCTACCTACCTATGTCCTTCCTCATTCCTTCTTCATCTGGTCTTGCTAGTGCAACTATGGGTATCATGGCTCCTCTTGGAGAGTTCGTCAATGTTAAAGCAAGCCTTATCGTCACTGCCTACCAATCTGCATCTGGTGTCCTTAACCTTGTGACTCCTACTTCAGGTATTGTTATGGGTGCTCTTGCTCTTGGTCGTGTCAGCCTTGGAACTTGGTGGAAATTTGTTGGAAAACTCGTCATCGTCATTGTCGTTGCAAGTATTCTACTTCTCATCTTAGGTACCTTTGTGCCATTCTTATAATAAAGAGGGAAATACGGATGAAATCCTATATTACAGAATCAATCAAAGATGATTTTCTTCAAAGTTTGAAAACAATCATCTCTTATCCTTCTGTTCTCAATGAAGGTGAAAATGGCACTCCCTTTGGTCAAGCAATTCAAGATGTCCTGAAAAAAACTCTGGACTTGTGTCAAGAACTTGGTTTTAAAACCTATCTGGATCCTCAAGGATATTATGGGTATGCAGAAGTTGGTGAGGGGGATCTCCTTGCCATCCTCTGCCACCTAGATGTAGTTCCTGCAGGCGATTTGACAGACTGGGAAACTCCTCCATTTGAAGCTAGTATCAGAGATGGGCGGGTTTATGGTCGGGGTTCTCAGGATGATAAAGGACCTTCTCTTGCAGCCCTTTACGCAGTCAAAAGCCTGCTTGACCAAGGAATTCAATTCAAAAAACGGGTTCGTTTCATATTTGGTACTGATGAGGAAACCCTTTGGCGTTGTATGGCAAGATATAACACCATTGAAGAACAGGCCAGCATGGGATTTGCTCCTGACTCCTCATTCCCATTAACCTATGCAGAAAAAGGACTTCTTCAGGTCAAACTTCATGGACCTGGATCAGATCAACTCGCCTTAGATATAGGTGGAGCCTTTAATGTAGTACCTGATAAGGCAACTTATCAAGGACCACTTATGGAACAGATCCAGGCAGGCCTCATATCTGCTGGCTACGATTATCAACAAAATGACCAGAACCTTACTGTTCTAGGAGTATCTAAGCATGCCAAGGATGCTAGCCAAGGGATTAATGCAGTCATTCGATTAGCCACCGTGCTTGATTCCATTCAATCCCATCCTGCACTGACATTTCTTGCCAAAGAAGTTGGTCAAGATGGTCAAGGAAAAGGAATCTTTGGTGATATCAGCGACCAGCCTTCTGGACATTTATCCTTTAATGTGGCCGCTTTAACCATTACTCCCGAAAGTTCTGAGATTCGAATTGATATCCGAATCCCAGTCCTTGCAGACAAGGATGCCCTTGTTCATCAGCTGATAGAGTGTGCAAAATCTTACCAACTTAGCTACCAAGAATTTGACTACCTGGCACCACTTTACGTTGCAAGAGATAGCACACTCGTCACTACTCTCATGCAGGTTTATGAAGAAAAAACTGGTGACAAGAGTCCCGCTCTATCATCTGGCGGTGCAACCTTTGCACGTACCATGCCAAACTGTGTCGCTTTTGGCGCCCTCTTCCCAGGAAGAGAGCAAACAGAACACCAAGCAAATGAATATGCTATCTTAGATGATCTCTATCATGCTATGGATATCTATGCTGAAGCTGTTTACCGATTAGCGACCTAAAAGACCTCCTAAACTCCGTCCCAAATCGGGACGGAGTTTTAGGAAAATTCTAAATAGCAAGCTACAACAAAAGCCAAGGAAGGGATTTTCTTGGCTTTTTGCAATAGTTTTAAGGTAAGTTACCAACTCAGATACTCTTTTACTACGACACGAAAACGCGAAAACGATTATTTTTCGCCGATGAGTTAGTAAAGCAGGTAGCTAGACTGCTTTCTAACTATTACGACGAAAAAGTCCACGAATCGAAACTATTCGTGGACTTTGCCTAGTGAAGCGTTTAAGTAAACTGTCTTAGCGGTTAGTGCTTATTAGATTACGACACGGAGTTTTTCAAATCGATTTCATTTGCCCAACGTAGTTAGTAAGGCAGTTAGCTAGACCGCTTTCTAACTATTACGACACGGAGTTTTTCAAATCAATTTTATTTGCCAAACGTAGTTAGTGAGACAGTCAGCTAGACCACTCCTAAATGTTACGACACGAAGAGGCGAAAACGATTATTTTTCGCCGATGAGTTAGTGAAGCAGGTAGGTAATACACTATCTAATCCTTACGACGTAAAGTTTTACTAGTGGAGCGCCTAGCCAAGTCCCATAGAAACTTGGCGTTAGTTACTTAGATTGTTATACAACCACATAAATTTACTGAACTACGACACGGAGTTTGGCAAATCGATTTTATTTGCCAAACGCAGTTAGTAAGGCAGTTAGCTAGTCCACTTCCTTTCTGTTACGACGGCAAAACCCACGAATCGATACCATTCGGGGGTTTTGCCTAGTGAAGCGTTTAGGTAAACCGCCATAGCGGTTACCGTCAAATGACAGCAACTTTGTGTTGCTAGTCATTTGTAACGATTTACATCTTCTCCTCTAACTCCACATCTGGATACTTGTCCGCAAACCAGCGGAGGGCAAAGTCATTTTCGAAAAGGAAGACAGGTTGGTCAAAGCGGTCTTTGGCCAAGATGTTTCGACTTGAAGACATACGTTCATCTAAATCTTCTGGTTTAATCCAACGAACTGTCTTTTTACCCATTGGAGTCATGACAACTTCAGCGTTATACTCGCCTTCCATACGATGTTTAAAGACTTCAAACTGGAGTTGTCCAACGGCCCCAAGCATGTATTCACCCGTTTGGTAGTTTGTATAAAGCTGAATAGCTCCTTCTTGAACCAATTGCTCAATCCCTTTGTGGAAGGATTTTTGCTTCATAACGTTCTTAGCAGAAACTTTCATGAAGATTTCAGGGGTAAAGGTTGGTAGTGGTTCAAACTCAAACTTGTTTTTGCAAACAGTCAGCGTATCTCCAACCTGGTAGGTACCTGTATCATAAACCCCGATGATATCTCCAGCTACGGCATTGGTGACATTCTCACGACTTTCGGCCATAAATTGGGTGACATTAGAAAGTTTAGCTCCCTTACCAGTACGAGGGAGATTGACACTCATTCCACGCTCAAATTCGCCCGATACGATACGGACAAAGGCAATACGGTCACGGTGACGAGGGTCCATGTTGGCTTGGATTTTAAAGACAAATCCTGAGAAGTCTTTGTCATAAGGGTCGACAAGTTCACCGTCTGTTTTCTTGTGTCCATGAGGTTCTGGAGCAAACTTGAGGAAGGTTTCAAGGAAGGTCTGCACTCCAAAATTAGTCAAGGCTGAGCCAAAGAAGACTGGTGTCAAATCACCCGCAAGAATGGCTTCCTCTGAGAATTCATTTCCTGCTTCATTCAAAAGCTCAATATCATCTTTTACTTGCTCATAGAATGGGTTGCTAGCAAAGAGTTTATCGCCATCTTCTAGGCTGGCAAAACGTTCATCCCCTTTGTAGAGTTCCAAACGTTGGTTATAAAGATCATAAAGTCCTTCAAAGGCTTTCCCCATCCCGATCGGCCAGTTAATTGGATAACTTGCAATACCCAAGACTTCTTCCAATTCTTGCAAGAGATCTAGTGGTTCACGACCGTCACGGTCCAGCTTATTCATAAAGGTAAAGACTGGAATCCCGCGGTGTTTAACAACCTCAAACAATTTCTTAGTTTGGGCCTCGATACCCTTGGCAGAGTCCACTACCATGACCGCAGCATCCACCGCCATCAAAGTCCGATAGGTATCTTCTGAAAAGTCCTCGTGTCCTGGAGTGTCTAGAATGTTGACGCGCTTGCCATCATAGTCAAACTGCATGACAGATGAGGTTACCGAAATCCCACGTTGTTTCTCGATATCCATCCAGTCTGACTTAGCAAAGTTTCCTGTTTTCTTCCCTTTTACAGTACCTGCCTCACGAATCTCTCCCCCAAAGTAGAGCAATTGCTCTGTAATAGTCGTTTTACCCGCGTCCGGGTGAGAGATGATGGCAAAGGTACGGCGTTTCTTAATTTCTTCTTGAATAGTCATATTTCTCTTTCTTTCTAATTTTTTTAATTATTTCAATTTATAATCACTCTTTATTACATCGGATCCTAACATTCCTTTCAACACTCCATTATATCGGATTTTAGAGAGTTTTTCAATTGCTTATACAAGAAAAAGCAGGTCAAGATAGTAGACCTGCTCTTCAGATTTTTTTGTTGATTATTTATATCTATCACTCTTAATATCGCTTCACAGATGAATCGTTTCTAGAGCAATTTTCTTTTGCCAACGTTTCTTAAACAAGATATCAAAGAGTACTAGGGCTGCAGATAGAATGATTGAAACCAGAAGATACTTGATCCATATAGGAGCGTTAGGGATAAAAGGCGTGGCATTCAAAAGACCGTAATTACCACCTGTTACTTGATTGACTCCAACTAGGAAAAGGTTGAGAACAAAAGTGTAAGCAATAATCCGATACTTTTTAAGGAGGGTTTTTATCGTAGTGATTCATGAGATAAACCAGGGAATTGACCAAGAGAGCATAATGTCCCAATCAGGAAATGAAAAAGCTGGTAATATGCGGAAATCATAGGGATCAAAAACAGGATAGCCCAAAGGCAAATACTGCTCCACTAGCTCCCATAAGGGCAAAATACTGCTTGGTTTTCCATTTATCTGGCAAGAAAACAACCGCGAACATGGCCAAACGGCAATGGTAAAGAGGCAGACTGTTTGAAAATGGAATGCTAAAACCTATATACCAAGTATAAAGAGCTAGCAGTTGCGCTATTTGAATCCACTTAAACAATCGAACAAATTTGGGATTTTTGTAGTAAGTAAGAGAAGCATAAATAGACAAGGCAAGAAGGCCTATCATGACACCATACCAAAAAATCGGAATAGGCGGTGGTGTGGTTTGGGTTCTTGTAATAAAATGATGCATAAAGTCTCCTTAAGGTAACGAATTCAGTTGTATATTAACTATTCTTATGTTTATATTTAACGAGTTGATTGATAAGGATGAGAATACCTGTCATCAAACTGGTTACTATCAAATAGTTAAGCAAACTACCATGATCCCCAATCACAGGAGGCTTGCTCATAAAAGCCATAATTTCCTCCTGTCAAGAGGTTGGCTAGAAAGATAATGGCATTGACTCCAAAAGGTCATCTGGCATATTTTCCAAGTATCCCCTTTTTCAACTTTATAATATCTAACAAGATAAATCAAGCAGTTAGCCAAGAGGGCCCAGTGTCCGAAAACATTGTTGACCGACGAAACATGAGGGAAAGGAAACGGATAAAAAACTGGATAAACTAAAGCCATAATAGAACCAAATACTCCAACCAAGGCAAAGTATTGTTTGAAAAAGGTCTTATTAGGGGCAAAAAGAATCATCCACATAGCCATGCGACTATGGTAAAAAGGGAGAGCCTCAGATAGGGGCAGACGTGCAGCAATATACCAAGCGTTGATAATCAGTAATTGAATCAATTGACCCCAATACCAAAAATCTCGATAAGGTTTAGAGGAGGCATAGCGAATTGATAGAGCAGCTATGACTAGCAAAGAAGTCGGTAACAAAATGTACCATGTCCCCAAGTCTGGAGGAACTGTTTTTTTACTAGTAAAAAGTAATTCCCAAATTGTCATATTTCATCCTTAACTGTATTCGAGTTTGAGTCAATGTCTCCATCTTGTTTTGCAACTAAAAACGACTGCTTATTCTTGCTTCTAATTTCAACCATTATATCGAATTAAAAACCTTTTTTCAATTTCTACTTTCCTTTTCAACTTAGCTCACCTTATTTATAGGAAAATATGGTAAAATAGAACAGATAAATAATCATCATTTCACGAAAGGATGCAAGATGAAAATTACGCAAGAAGAGGTAACACACGTTGCCAATCTTTCAAAATTAAAATTCTCAGAAGAAGAAACTGCTGAGTTTGCGACAACCTTGTCTAAGATTGTTGATATGGTCGAATTGCTCGGCGAAGTCGACACTACTGGTGTTGAACCAACGACTACCATGGCGGATCGCAAGACCGTTCTTCGCCCAGACATAGCCGAAGAAGGAACTGACCGTGATCGCTTATTTAAAAATGTACCTGAAAAAGACAACTACTATATCAAGGTACCAGCTATCCTAGATGATGGAGGAGATGCCTAATGACTTTTAACAATAAAACCATTGAAGAGTTGCACAACCTCCTTGTTTCTAAGGAAATTTCTGCAACTGAACTAACGCAAGCAACGCTTGAAGATATCAAATCGCGTGAAGAAGCTATCAATGCCTTTCGTCACTATCGCTGAAGATCAAGCTCTTGCTCAGGCTAAAGCTATTGATGAAGCTGGAATCGATGCTGACAATGTTCTTTCTGGAATTCCCGCTAGCTGTTAAGGATAACATCTCTACAGATGGTCTCCTAACAACTGCAGCCTCAAAAATGCTTTATAACTACGAGCCAATCTTTGATGCGACAGCTGTTGCCAATGCAAAATCTAAGGGCATGATCGTTGTTGGGAAAACCAACATGGACGAGTTTGCCATGGGTGGTTCTGGTGAAACATCTTACTACGGTGCGACTAAAAATGCTTGGGACCACAGCAAGGTTCCCGGTGGATCATCTAGTGGTTCCGCAGCTTCTGTAGCTTCAGGACAAGTCCGCTTGTCACTTGGGTCTGATACTGGTGGTTCTATCCGCCAACCGGCTGCCTTCAACGGGATCGTTGGTCTCAAACCAACCTACGGAACAGTTTCACGTTTCGGTCTGATTGCCTTTGGTAGTTCATTAGACCAGATTGGACCTTTCGCACCAACCGTTAAAGAAAATGCCCTCTTGCTCAATGCTATTGCTAGCGAAGATGCTAAAGACTCTACTTCTGCTCCTGTCCGCATTGCCGACTTTACTTCAAAAATCGGAAAAGACATCAAGGGCATGAAAATTGCTTTGCCTAAGGAATACCTTGGTGAAGGGATTGACCCAGAGGTTAAGGAAACTATCCTCGAATGCTGCTAAGCACTTTGAAAAACTTGGTGCTATCGTTGAAGAAGTTAGCCTTCCACACTCTAAATACGGGGTTGCAGTTTACTACATCATCGCTTCATCAGAAGCTTCATCAAACTTGCAACGTTTTGATGGTATCCGTTATGGCTACCGTGCAGAAGATGCAACTAATCTTGATGAAATCTATGTAAACAGCCGTAGCCAAGGTTTCGGTGAAGAAGTGAAACGTCGTATCATGCTAGGTACTTTCAGTCTTTCATCAGGTTACTATGATGCCTACTACAAGAAAGGCTGGACAAGTCCGTACCCTCATCATCCAAGATTTTCGAAAAAGTCTTTGCAGATTACGACTCTGATCTTTTGGTCCAACAGCTCCAAGCGTAGCCTTTGACTTGGATTCACTCAACCACGATCCAGTTGCTATGTACTTGGCAGACCTCTTGACAATCCCAGTCAACTTGGCAGGTCTCCCAGGAATTTCGATTCCTGCAGGATTTGCTCAAGGTCTACCTGTCGGTCTACAATTGATTGGTCCTAAATACTCAGAAGAGACTATTTACCAAGTTGCTGCTGCTTTTGAAGCAACAACAGACTACCACAAACAACAACCCGTGATTTTTGGAGGTGATAACTAATGAACTTTGAAACAGTCATTGGACTTGAAGTCCACGTAGAGCTCAACACCAATTCAAATCTTCTCACCTACTTCTGCCCACTTTGGAAATGACCAAAATGCCAATACAAACGTGATTGACTGGTCTTTCCCTGGGGTACTACCTGTTCTCAATAAGGGTGTTGTCGATGCTGGTATCAAAGCAGCTCTTGCCCTCAACATGGACATCCACAAGAAGATGCACTTTGACCGTAAGAACTACTTCTATCCAGATAATCCTAAAGCCTATCAAATTTCTCAATTTGATGAGCCAATCGGTTATAACGGCTGGATTGAAGTGGAGCTAGAAGACGGTACAACTAAGAAAATCGGTATTGAGCGTGCCCACTTGGAAGAAGATGCTGGTAAAAATACTCACGGAACAGATGGTTTCTCTTATGTCGACCTTAATCGTCAAGGGGTGCCATTGATTGAGATTGTATCTGAAGCAGACATGCGTTCCCCTGAAGAAGCTTATGCATATCTTACAGCCCTCAAGGAAGTTATCCAATACGCTGGTATTTCTGACGTTAAGATGGAAGAAGGTTCCATGCGTGTGGATGCCAACATCTCCCTTCGTCCTTATGGTCAAGAGAAATTTGGTACCAAAACTGAGTTGAAAAACCTCAACTCCTTCTCAAACGTGCGTAAGGGTCTTGAATACGAAGTGCAACGCCAGGCTGAAATCCTTCGCTCAGGTGGTCAAATCCGCCAAGAAACACGCCGTTACGATGAAGCGAATAAAGCAACTATCCTCATGCGTGTCAAGGAAGGTGCTGCAGACTACCGCTACTTCCCAGAACCAGACCTACCACTCTTTGAAATCTCAGATGAGTGGATTGAGGAAATGCGTACTGAATTGCCAGAGTTTCCAAAAGAACGCCGTGCTCGCTACGTATCTCAACTTGGTCTATCAGACTACGATGCTAGCCAGTTGACTGCAAACAAAGTCACTTCTGATTTCTTTGAAAAAGCTGTCGCCCTCGGTGGTGATGCTAAACAAGTTTCTAACTGGCTCCAAGGTGAAGTCGCTCAATTCTTGAACGCCGAAGGTAAGACACTGGAACAAATCGAATTGACACCAGAAAACTTGGTTGAAATGATTGCCATCATCGAAGACGGTACTATTTCGTCTAAGATTGCCAAGAAAGTCTTTGTTCACCTAGCTAAAAATGGTGGTGGAGCGCGTGAATACGTGGAAAAAGCTGGTTTAGTTCAAATCTCAGATCCTGATGTTTTGATTCCAATTATTCATCAAGTCTTTGCGGATAACGAAGCCGCTGTTGCCGACTTCAAGTCAGGAAAACGTAAACGCTGACAAAGGCCTTTCACAGGATTCCTCATGAAAGCAACCAAAGGTCAAGCCAACCCACAAGTAGCCCTTAAACTACTCGCCCAAGAATTGGCTAAGTTAAAAGATAGTGAGTGAAATATACATTCGTTAATAACCCTTTCTACTAAAAAATAGAATACGGAGAATAAATGAACAAATTTTTACGGGTACTATTTATTTTAGTTATTGTCGCAATGTTGGGTGCTTCCATTCTACAAATCTTTCTCCCATCATATATGGGAGAGCATTCTGGTTACGGTATTTCTGCAGGATGGCAAAGAGAAATTGGAATTTGGAATCTAGCCGTTTTAATTATTATTCTTGCTGTTAATATTAAATACGATTGGTTTTACCTGAGAATTGCCCTTCTTGCCCTCATCATTGGTGGTATAGGAATAGGAACAAATCATTTGTTAAATTTTATTGAATATCATTCTCCTGTTAATGCGATTGGTGCTATCGAGAATTATTTACTCGTATTTGGTTGGATTATAGGATGGTTTATTGAAAATAAAACTATAAAACTCAAAAACTCTTTATAGACATAAAATTTACCAAAAACTATTTTTGTACTCACATAGTTAGGAGACATATGAAAAAGTTATATACTCTTCTCGCCACTTGTTTATTGTTGTTCTTCTTCACACCATTTAACTCAATTGATGCTGGCGTTGGCCATTCGCGAAGTGGTAGCTCTAGCCGAAGCAGTTCAAGAAGTAGCAGCCGCAGTAACTCAAGTCGCAGCTCCTCTTATAAAAGTAGCTATCGCTCTGGAAGTAGCTCCTCTAGTTCAGGTGGTTCTTTAGGTACTGGTATGAACATGCTTATCATGTTTGGTGTTGGAGGTTTCTTACTCTACATGTTCATCAAATATCTAAGCGACCAAAATTCATCTTCTGGCAAGTCTTACGGTAGTTCAACTGGATATAATCCACCCTAGCCATCGCCGAGTAGAACACAACACACTAGCCGTTAGTCGTCTCAAATATGGTGATCCAAACTTTGATGCTGATGCCTTCGCTTCATGGGTTAAAGAAGTCTATATTCAGTTGCAGGCAGCCTGGACTAAAAAGGATTGGAATTTGGTTCGCTCTCTCGAGAGTACTAGTCTCTATTCCCAACATAGTACACAACTCGAAGATCATATTCGGGCAAAAACAACCAATGTTTTAGAAAAAGTCTATGTTGAAAATATCCGCATCAAAGATTTCTATGAAAATCCTGATGGAAATGATACTTTAGTGGTTATCCTTTCATCTACACTCAGAGACTATGTTATCGATGATGAGACTCGTAAGGTTATCGAAGGAGACCCTAAACAAGATCTATTTACAGTTTATCAAATGAACTTTATCCGCAAACATGGTAGCCAAACCGAAAACAATGTTCAAGATGAAGCTGTTAGCGACCACTGTCCAAACTGTGGCGCTCCACTTAAAATCTCAGCTATTAGCCAATGTGAATACTGCGGAGCTGATCTCACACGTAGTCCAAACCAATGGGTACTCGATACCTACGATGTTGTGGATGAAGACGAACTTTATAATTAGGAGGAAATTATGGGATTTATTCGTGCCGCCCTATCTTCAGGGCTTAACAGTTTCAACGATAGCAAATTTAAAGAAGCTATCGTACTTCCAAATAACCTAACAGCCGATGCTTTGGCCATTAAAGGCCAACTTCTTGCAAAAGATCCAGATGGCAAATCTAGACAAAGCAATCAAAACACTGGACTACTAACAGATGGTAGTGTCGTTATTGTTCCTCAAGGCTATGTCGCTATTCTAGTGAACAACGGTACCTTCCTTGGAGACGTCTTAGAAGCTGGTAGCCACGAATGGCGTTCTGGAGATAATGCCTGGCTTCTTGAAAAAGGTGGTATAAAGGGCACTTGGGAAAATTTCAAAAACCGCTTCTCTTTTGGTGGTCAAGTCATTACCCAACAAGAAATCATCTTTATCCGTATGCAACCTGTCGCAGGGAATAAATTTGGTACCCAAAATGCTGTAGAGTATTTTAGTGAACGTTACCAACAATTGCTCAATATCCGTTTTTACGGTTTGTTTGATATCAAAGTTGCTGATCCAGTCCTATTTCTACGTCAGCTCCATCAGTCAACAAATTGAAGACCATAGAGCATTTTACATTACAAAAGATGTCGCTCAAGGGAACACTTCAGACAAAATATCTCTCCTAAAAGATTGCTATTGCAATTGCTAAATTTACCAAATGAAAAACAAGGTTGATATCTATAGCCTTAATGCCAATCAAGATACTTTTCAATGAGCTAGCAAAACAAGAAGTTAATAAAGGTATGGGACTGGACTTTATGGAATTGAAACAACCAACATCCTACTTGAAGATTTGAGCTATGATCAAGAAAGTCTGGATATTATTCGTAAGCTTGATAGCGAACTTGTCGCTATGAAGTACAATACAATTGAGATTGAAGAACGTCGTGCCCGTAACGAAGCACTCATTGCCGCTGCCAACAATGAAGGTAATGGCAATGGTATGAACATGATTATGGGAATGAATCTAGGGACAAACACTTGGCGGTCAACTCAACCAACAAGCCCAAACTCAAGCCCCTGTTCAAAATAACGGGCAAACTGCAAGTAAGACCTTCTACATCGAGGTAGACGGTAAGTATGTTCTCGTAACCAAAGATGAAGAAGGAAATATCGTACCAGTCAACTAATTCAAGCTCATCTGATATTTGAGAATTATTGCATTTTATGGTACAATAAAGAGTAAACTATTTATTAAAGAGGTAAAAACATGATTGAAGCAAGTAAACTAAAGGCTGGTATGACTTTTGAAACAGCTGAAGGAAAATTGATCCGCGTTTTGGAAGCTAGCCACCACAAACCAGGTAAAGGAAACACTATCATGCGTATGAAATTGCGTGATGTCCGCACTGGTTCAACTTTGAAACAAGCTACCGCCCAGAAGAAAAATTTGAGCAAGCGATCATCGAAACAGTTCCAGCTCAATACTTGTACAAAATGGACGACACAGCTTACTTCATGAACACAGAAACTTACGACCAATACGAAATTCCTGTTGTGAATGTTGAAAACGAATTGCTTTACATCCTTGAAAACTCAGATGTAAAAATCCAATTCTACGGAACTGAAGTAATCGGTGTAACTGTACCAACTACTGTTGAATTGACAGTTGCTGAAACACAACCATCTATCAAAGGTGCTACTGTTACAGGTTCTGGTAAACCAGCAACAATGGAAACTGGTCTTGTCGTGAACGTTCCAGACTTCATCGAAGCAGGTCAAAAATTGATTATCAACACTGCAGAAGGAACTTACGTTTCTCGCGCCTAATCTCTAGAAACTAGAAAGAGGTCATTCTATGGGAATTGAAGAACAACTTGGCGAAATCGTCATCGCCCCACGTGTACTTGAAAAAATCATTGCTATTGCAACTGCGAAAGTTGAAGGCGTACACTCTTTTTCAAACAAATCAGTATCTGACACCCTTTCAAAACTTTCTCTTGGTCGTGGCGTATATCTAAAAGAAGCAAACGATGAGCTCACAGCTGATATCTACCTCTACCTAGAGTACGGTGTCAAAGTTCCTAAGGTTGCTATGGCTATCCAGAAAGCTGTTAAGGATGCTGTCCGTAACATGGCTGATGTTGAAATCTCTGCCGTCAACATTCACGTTGCTGGTATCGTTCCAGATAAAACACCAAAACCAGAATTGAAAGACTTATTCGACGAGGACTTCCTCAATGACTAGTCCATTATTAGAATCTAGACGTGAGCTACGTAAATGTGCTTTCCAAGCTTTGATGAGTCTTGAATTTGGTTCAGATCTAGAAACTGCTTGTCGCTTCGCCTACACGCATGATCGCGAAGATACAGATGTGCAACTTCCTAACTTCCTTGTGGAGCTCGTTTCTGGTGTCCAAGCTAAAAAGGATGATCTGGATAAACAAATCACTCAACATTTGAAAACTGGTTGGACCATCGATCGTCTGACTTTGGTAGAAAAGAATTTACTACGCCTAGGAGTTTTTGAAATTACTTCATTTGATACTCCTCAGCTCGTAGCTGTTAACGAAGCCATTGAGCTTGCTAAAAGCTTTTCAGATCAAAAATCAGCCCGTTTCATCAATGGACTACTCAGTCAATTTGTGACAGAAGAAGATTAAGTATAGAAAAAAAGTGTTTGAATCAGATCAAACACTTTTTTTTTCTTACTACTACCACTATCTAAAAAGCGATAATAGACATAAATTATAAACAAAATATCCAGATAGGTTTAGCATAGTTGAGAAAAGTTGAACAAAACAATGACAAAGGATGGTCAATCTTTAGATTCGATGTATCAACGATAGACCAGGACGAAAAAAAAAGGCCTCATAAAACTATAAATATGATAAACTAATCGGATCTCGGTGAGAAAGTATCAAATGACTGAATCCAAATATAAGAGCTGAGAAGATGACATCCAGATAATACTTGGACTGGGGAAAAAAGGTATTCATAAAATACCCACGATCAAGCGTCTCTTCCAAAATAGGACCAATGATGACTGCTAAGATAAAACCAAGAACAGTCGATAAAAAAGTCGGTTGTCCATTAGAAAGTACCATTGTATAAAGGTAATCATGAATATTCTTGTAATCAATCAAATGCGCATAGCGTTCCCAAAAGCGACCTAAAACTTGATATACCACATAGCATGCAAGCAAGTAAAAGAGCGTTGACCAGTTCCAACTCTTTTTTTCAAAAACAAAGAGCATCTTTTTCCTTTGTAACCACCAAACTAGAAGAAAGAGACTCAGCACTAACTCCATTGTTAAAATAATAGAATAGGTATCTATACCTAGACCTAAAATGATCGACGCATACAAACCAATCGTTTGTGGTAAATAGGTGGATAGGATAATAATGAACAAAAATATTCCAAATGATCTTAGTTTTTTCATCTTTACTTCTTTCCAAGCAATAAACATTACCAAATCTACATATCTTCTCAATGGCTAGTTAACTCTTCCATTTACTACTATACCTCAATAACGATTTTAAAGTAGTAAAGTAGTAAAATAGAGTATATGAAAATTATTTCATTCTTTCTTCCTAGCCTAGTGACCAGTCCATCAGATTATCATTTCTTATTATATAATATACATCTTTTTTGACCACACTCTCATCCATTTACTCAACTGTCAATTTTTCAACCTGAAATGTATACTTTACTTTTGAAACATACCTTAATTAATAAAAAAAAGAGAGCTAACTTTCTTTGGAGAAGAATCAAAAGAGTGCTTGACTCAAATCAAACACTTTTTCTTATTACTACTATCTAAAAAAACGATAATATATAAAATTATAAACAAAAATCCAGATGGGCTTTGCATAAATGAGAAAGTTGAAAAAACTATGGCATAGGATGGTAATTTTTAGGTTCTTTGTCCAACGGTAGACCAGGGCAAAGAATAGACCGCCTAAACTATAAAACATCAAACTGATAGGATCGCGATGGGAAAATACCAGATGACTGAGCCCAAAGATAAGAGCTGATAAGATAACATCCAGATAGTACTTAGAGTTTGGAAAGAAGGTATTCATAAAATACCCTCTATCAACGCTCTCCTCAAATATAGGAGCAATGATAACACTCGATATAAAATGGAAACTAGTCGCTAAAAAAGTAGGTTGTCCATTAGAATATAAAGTCGAAATAAGGTCTTGAAAGATATATTTGTTATCAATTAAGTGATGAAACTGTAACTGAAAAGTATTCAACAACTGATGAACAAAATAAGTAGCCACTAGACCAACTACAAGATAAAAGAATCTTGACTTCTTTGAACCCTTTTTTTCAAAAATATAGAGCATTTTTTTCTTTTTTAACCAGCATACAAATATCACTAAAAGAGTTACTTCCCCAACTGCTGAAACGATAGAAATAGCCATCTATCCCCCATCCTAAAAACTTAGCTAGATGAAGACTACTAAACTCTAGTAGATAAACCGATAGGAAATACCAGTAACATATAGGTTCCCAAATGCCCTAGTTTTTTCATACTCACTCCTAAAAATGTATCAAATTAGCTTGATGCGAGGAAACCACGTTTAGTCATATCACTAGTATCAGTTTTCTGATCTGTTGCTATACTACTGAGCCAAGCCAATACTTATCGTCAACTAAAAATCATACCACCGCTAAAACTTGCTCAAGTCTTCAAACGAAAAGAACTGTCAAATATCTGTCAGCAGCTATCTTAGATTATCATGTCTCTAAATCTATATACATTATACATCTTTTTTTAACGATTCTCAGTTCCATTTCCTCAAACTGTCAAATTTTTAATCCTGAAATGAATATAGAGAAAAAAAAAGGCTGGGAAAAAAGTCCTAGCTCAAATCTCTGGTTGTTGAGCAAGACGCAGTGGTCTGAGCTCTACTATTTCATCAGCTTTTCAGCCCCTAAAGCGTGTGATGAAAATCGATTCTTCCAATACCGATTTCCGTCCCACTCTGATAATTGTTTTAAAGCGTTGTTCACGTTCTTCAATGAGTTGTCAGCGAAGTTCATGTGTTTACTACGAGTTGTTCTTTCACTTGATCAGCTCTTTGCTGAGAGACCTCTCTCTGAAATAACCTTATCTACGACTTTCATCTCCAAAAGTTCATGGGAAGTGATTTTCATCAACTCAGCTGCTTCCATGGCACGCGTGCCATCTTTCCACAAGATGGAAGCAAAGCCTTCAGGACTGAGAACTGCATAGATAGAGTTTTCTAGCATCCAAACACGGTCAGCTACTGCTAGAGCTAGAGCCCCACCAGAGCCACCTTCACCGATAATAATGGCGATAATGGGCACTTTTAGGTCGCTCATCTCCTGAGGTTACGAGCAATGGCTTCACCTTGACCACGTTCTTCTGAACCTACACCAGGATAGGCACCAGCAGTATTGATAAAGGTTACAATTGGACGACCAAACTTTTCTGCTTGTTTCATCAAACGAAGGGCTTTTCGATAACCTTCAGGATGAGGTTGACCAAAGTTACGGTTAAGATTATCTTGTAAACTTTTACCTTTTTGGATTCCAACAACAGTCACTGCTTGATCTCCCAACCAACCGATACCACCAATAATAGCACCATCATCACGGAAGGATCGATCCCCATGCAGCTCGATAAATTCATCAAAAATTCCTGTTGCAAAATCCAGGGCTGTTAGGCGAGTTTGTTCACGAGCTTCTCTAACGATTTTCGCAATATTCATCAACTCTCCCTCCTGTGTAGTCTTACTAATCGAGCAATCGTATCTGGCAATTCTCTCCGTTTAATAATTGCATCTACAAAACCATGTTCCAGTAAAAACTCTGCTTTCTGGAAGTCTTCTGGTAGGTCTTCTCTTACTGTATTTTCAATCACACGGCGTCCAGCAAAACCTACCAAACTTTGGGGTTCTGCCAAGATGATATCCCCTTCCATAGCGAAGGAAGCTGTTACTCCTCCAGTCGTCGGGTCTGTAAGGATTGTCAGATAAAAGAGACCTGCATTGGAATGACGTTTGACTGCGGCAGAGATTTTGGCCATCTGCATCAAGCTCATGATTCCTTCCTGCATTCGTGCTCCACCAGAAGCTGTAAACAATATGACAGGTAATTTTTCAGCGGTCGCATATTCGAACAAGCGAGTGATTTTCTCACCAACAACTGTCCCCATTGACGCCATAATAAAGTTAGAATCCATGATGCCAAGGGCAACCTTCTCTCCCTTAATCAAAGCTGTTCCTGTTACAACAGCCTCATCAAGACCTGTCTTTTCACGCATCAAAGTCAATTTTTTACGATAGCCTGGAAAATTCAAAGGATCCTGGGTCTCAATCCCTTTAAACATTTCCAAAAACGTACCCATATCAATGGTTAAAGCTAAACGCTCTTGAGCTGAAATACGGAAGGTATAGCCACAGTGAGGGCATATCCGCTCACTCCCCAAGTCCTTTTGGTAAATCGTATATTTGCAACCTGGACATTGGGAGAAGAGCTCATCTGGAACCTCTGGCTTGATCTGAGGTTGATTTACAGTCGAACGATTGGGATTGATTCGAATATATTTATCTTTTTTACTAAATAGAGCCATACATCCCCCTTTTCGGTCTCATAGTCTTTTTACATTATTCTTTTTCTTGATAGTGTGGTAAGAAAGTTTCCATCAAGAATGAAGTATCGTAGTCTCCTGCTATCACTCGACGATCTGAAATCAGATCCAGTTGGAAATCAGCATTGGTGACAACCCCTTCAATTTCGAGCTCATAAAGAGCTCGTTGCATTTTCATAAGTGCATCAAATCGATTTTCACCATGAACAATAATTTTAGCAATCATACTATCATAGTATGGCGGAATGGTATAACCAGGATAGACTGCTGAATCCACACGCAAGCCCACACCACCACTTGGTAGATAAAGATTGGTAATCTTACCTGGACTTGGTGCAAAATTAAAGGCTGGGTTTTCTGCATTGATACGGCACTCAATGGCATGTCCTTTTAGAACAATATCTTCTTGCTTCAAGGTCAAAGGTTGACCTGCTGCGATACGGATTTGTTCCTTGACAATATCCACACCAGATACAAATTCGGTTACTGGATGTTCTACTTGGACACGCGTATTCATCTCCATAAAGTAGAATTTACCAGTCGCTTCATCTAGTAGGAATTCAATGGTACCAGCATTTTCGTAACCAACAGACTCCGCTGCACGAACTGCTGCAGCACCAATTTCATTACGAAGGGTTTTTCCAATAGCAATCGAAGGACTTTCTTCTAAAACCTTTTGGTTATTCCGTTGAAGCGAACAATCACGCTCACCTAGGTGAATAACATGTCCCATCTGGTCAGCAAGAATCTGTACTTCAATATGGCGAGCAGGATAAATCACACGCTCTAGGTACATCGCTCCATTACCAAAGTTGGCTTTGGCTTCACTAGAGGCTGTTTCAAAGGCTGACACGAGATCTTCTGCTTTTTCAACCTTACGAATCCCTTTTCCACCACCTCCAGCTGAAGCTTTGAGCATAACTGGATAACCAATTTTTTCAGCAATAGCAAGAGCCTCTTCTGCAGTATGGACTTCTCCATCTGATCCTGGAATGACAGGCACGTTTGCCTTAATCATTTGAGCACGGGCGTTAATTTTATCTCCCATGACATCCATGACACGAGCTGATGGTCCGATAAATTTGATCCCAACTTCTTCACACATGGTTGCAAATTTGGAATTTTCACTTAAAAAACCAAATCCAGGGTGAATAGCTTCAGCTTCAGTCAAGACCGCAGCTGAAAGGATGGCATTGATGTTCAGATAAGATTCTGTAGCCTTCCCAGGGCCGATACAGATAGCCTCATCAGCCAAAAGCGTGTGGAGAGCTTCCTTGTCAGCAGTCGAATAGACAGCGACTGTTGCAATTCCTAATTCTCGTGCCGCACGAATAATACGAACAGCGATTTCACCACGATTGGCAATTAAAATCTTACGAAACATGGAAAACCTCCCTAGTTTCCAATAGCAAAGGTCAGAGTACCGCTTGCTGCAAGCTTACCATCTACTTCTGCCTTCGCTTCTACTACGGCGATTGTGCCACGACGTTTGACAAAAGTTGCTGTCATGACAAGCTGATCACCAGGAACAACTTGTTTTTTAAATTTCACTTTGTCCATACCAGCGTAGAAAACCAGCTTCCCTTTGTTCTCAGGCTTTGATAATTCCAAAACACCCGCTGTTTGTGCCAAAGCTTCCATGATCAAGACACCTGGCATTACAGGGTAGGCTGGAAAGTGTCCGTTGAAGAAAGGTTCGTTAATCGTTACATTTTTAATGGCAACAATTGTATCTTCACTAACTTCCAAAACACGATCCACTAAGAGCATAGGATAGCGGTGAGGCAAAGCTTCTTTAATTCCTTGAATATCAATCATTTGATACGTACCAAGCCTTTCCCGAACTCAACCATTTCTTCATTTTCAACTAAAATTTCTGTTACAATACCATCTTTAGGTGCTGGAATTTCGTTCATGACTTTCATGGCTTCGATGATGACCAAGGTTTGCCCTTTTTTAACAGTATCACCAACTGAAACAAAATTAGGTTTGTCTGGTCCCGCAGCCAAGTAAGCAACTCCGACAAGTGGACTCTCTACTAGATCTCCTTCAGCTACAGATTCGGTAGCGCTTGTTTCTGAAACTGCTTCTACAGCTGGTGTTGAAGTTGGAGCTTGTGGTGCAGCTGTAGGTGCAGTTGCTGGAATCACAGGTTGAGGTGCTGGACTTGCTTCTGCAACAAGTTTTGCTTCATTCTTACTGAAGACCAACTCATCCGTTCCATTTTTATAAGAAAATTCTCTCAAGCTCGACTGGTCAAATTGCGCCATCAAGTCTTTGATTTCATTTAAATTCATTTTTACTTATTCTCCCAACGTTTGAAAGCAAGAACTGCATTATGCCCACCAAATCCAAAAGTGTTTGAGATAGCATAAGGAATTTCACGTTCCAAGCCTTGTCCATAAATAACATTTGCTTCAATGTAGTCTGATAGTTCTGTTGTTCCAGCTGTCATTGGAACATAGTTGTTACGGATGGCTTCAATTGTTGCAATGGCTTCAACTGCACCAGCTGCACCGAGCAAGTGTCCTGTAAATGACTTAGTTGAAGATACAGGTACTTCCTTACCAAGAACAGCTACAATCGCTCCACTTTCTCCCTTTTCATTAGCAGGAGTTGAGGTACCATGAGCATTGACATAGGCTACTTGGTCTGGTGTAATCTCAGCTTCGTCCAAGGCAAGTTTGATAGCTTTAATAGCCCCTTGACCTTCTGGATGTGGTGAAGTCATGTGGTAGGCATCACAAGTGTTACCGTAACCAACAACTTCAGCTAGAATAGTTGCTCCGCGTTTTTCAGCATGCTCTAAACTTTCAAGAACCAACATTCCTGATCCTTCACCCATAACAAATCCATTACGATCCTTATCAAATGGAATAGAAGCACGAGTTGGATCCTCTGTTGTTGAAAGAGCTGTTAAGGCTTGGAAACCAGCAATCGCAAATGGAGTAATAGATGATTCTGATCCCCCAACTAGCATGACATCTTGGAAACCAAACTTGATAGAACGGAAGGCATCTCCAATAGCATCATTTGATGAAGCACAAGCTGTATTGATAGATTTACAAATCCCATTTGCCCCAAAACGCATAGCAACATTTCCTGCATGCCATATTTGGTCAAAGCTTTTGGGAAGTGTCAATCGGTTTTACACGTTTTGGTCCCTTTTATCATGAAGTCGAATGCACTTGATCTTCGATTTCTTTTAATTCCCACCGATACCTGATGCAACGATGACACCAAAGCGTTCTCTATCAAGAGTCTCTACATCAAGATTAGCATTGTTCACTGCTTCTTGAGCTGCATACAAGGCATACAAAGAATAGTCATCAAAACGATTGGTATCTTTTTTTACAAAGTATTTATCAAACGGAAAATCCTGGATCTCTGCCGCATTATGAACGTCAAAAGCACTGTGATCAAATTTGGTGATTTCACCAATTCCAATCTTTCCAGTTTTAAGACTGTCCCAAAATTCTTCTGGTGTGTTCCCAATTGGAGATGTCAATCCATAACCTGTTACTACTACACGATTTAGTTTCATTTTCATACCTCTATTTTAACTCTTATTGCATGGTTAGTCCACCATCAATTGCAATGACCTGTCCCGTTAGATAATCTTGACTTGCAAGAAAGACCGTGACCTCTGCGACCTGCTCTGCTTGGCCAAATTGTTTCATCGGAATTTGTGCCAACATGGCATCTTTGACCTTATCAGATAGAACAGCAGTCATATCTGATTCGATCATTCCTGGAGCAATGGCATTGACGCGCACATTGCGATTAGCAACCTCACGTGCTACTGATTTGGTAAATCCAATCAGACCAGCTTTAGAAGCAGCGTAGTTGGCTTGACCGATATTTCCCATGAGACCAACAACACTAGACATATTGATGATAGCACCTTCGCGAGCTTTTATCATCGGTTTTAAGACAGATTGTGTCATATTGAAAGACCCTGTCAAATTGATTTTCAAGACTTTCTCAAAATCTTCTTCTGTCATCTTCAGCATGAGAGTGTCTTGAGTAATCCCAGCATTATTAACGAGGACATCAACTGAACCTAGTTCTTCAATCGCTTGATCCACCATGCGTTTTGCATCTGTGAAGTCTGAGACATCACCAGAAATAGCAAGTATCTTCACACCATATGGTTTAAACTCGTTTAGAAGCTCCTCGGAGATTTCACCACGACTATTCAAGACAACATTAGCTCCCAAGCTAGCAAATTTATGAGCAATGGCAAGACCAATTCCTCGACTTGAGCCTGTAATAAAGACATTTCTGTTCTAGTTTCATTTTTCTCCTTTCAGAACTTCTACCATTTTGGTCTAATTTTCTAAGAGTGCTTGTAAACTTGCTTGATCTTCCACATTTGCAAGTTGAGCAGTTTTATCAATCTTTTTGACGAATCCTGACAAAACTTTACCAGGTCCAATCTCGATAAAACGAGTGACACCCGCTTCTTGCATGACTGCAATACTTTCATAAAAACGGACAGGTTCCTTAACTTGACGAGTCAAGAGTTCTGCTATACGTTCTTTTTCCATGACCTTTGCTTCTGTATTGCCAACAAGTGGACAAGCAAAGTCAGAAAACTCAACATCTTCTAAGGCTTGAGCTAATTTTTGACTAGCGGATTCCAATAAAGCTGTATGGAAAGGCCCAGAAACATTGAGCGGAATCAAACGTTTTGCTCCTGCTTCTTGCAAAAGTTCAACTGCACGATCTACTGCAGCTACCTCCCCACCAATAACAATTTGACTCGGCGTATTGTAGTTGGCTGGAGTTACAACACCAAGTTGAGAAGCTTCTTGACAAGCTTTTTCAATCACTTCAACCGGTGTATTGAGGACAGCCACCATTTTCCCTGATCCTGCTGGTGCTGCTTCTTCCATATAAGACCCACGTTTAGCAACTAGAGCCACTGCATCTTCAAAATCCAAGGCACCACTAGCTACAAGGGCAGAATATTCTCCAAGAGACAAACCTGCCACCATATCAGGCTGGTAACCTTTTCTCCTTTAATAGTCGGTAAATAGCAACGGACGTAGCCAAAATAGCTGGTTGTGTGTAACGAGTCTGATTTAGCTTCGTTTCATCGTTATCAATCAAGTCACGAAGATCATAACCTAAGACCTGGCTAGCTTGGTCGATTGTTTCCTTGACGATAGCATATTGGTCGTATAGTTCACGTCCCATTCCAAGGTACTGGGCTCCTTGACCTGCAAATAGAAAAGGCTGTTTTAGTCATTTCTTGTAACTCCTGCCCAACGAGCAGCTTCTGCTTGAATCTTTTCAGCTGCACCGTAGTAAATATCTTTTAAGATTTCTTCAACTGTTTCTTCTTTCGAAACTAGACCTGCAATCTGACCAGCCATCACTGAACCGCCATCCACATCACCATGGACAACAGCCTTAGCTAAGGCTCCTGCGCCCATTTGTTCAAAAATTTCTAAATCTGGATTTTCTTGTTTGAAGGCATCTTTTTCAGCTTGCTCGAAATCACGAGTCAATTTGTTTTTAATGGCACGAACTGCGTGTCCAAAATGTTGTGCCGAAATCGTTGTATCAATATCACGAGCTTTTAAAATTTTAGCTTTATAGTTTGGATGGGCATTTGATTCTTTAGCAACTACAAAACGAGTTCCTACTTGCACAGCTTCTGCACCGAGCATAAAGCCAGCAGCGGCTCCCTCACCGTCTGCAATGCCTCCAGCTGCAATAACAGGGATAGAAACAACAGCTGCAACTTGACGAACCAAGGTCATAGTTGTTAGTTTACCGATGTGTCCACCCGCTTCCATACCTTCTGCAATAACAGCGTCTGCACCGATTTTTTCCATGCGTTTAGCCAAAGCAACACTTGGAACTACAGGAATAACGGTAATTCCAGCATCATGGAAACGCTCCATATATTTACTTGGGTTTCCTGCGCCAGTTGTGACTACCTTAACCCCTTCTTCAATGACGAGGTCAACAATATCATCAACAAATGGAGACAGAAGCATAATGTTGACACCAAAAGGCTTGTCTGTTAATGATTTAATCTTATCGATATTGGCCTTAACCACTTCCTTGGGAGCATTTCCTCCACCGATGATACCTAGACCACCTGCCTTTTGAAACAGCCCCTGCCAAGTCACCATCAGCAACCCAGGCCATTCCTCCTTGAAAGATAGGATATTTAATGTTCAACAATTCTGTAATACGTGTTTTCATAGTGCCTCCATGAGTCTTGCTTAGGTAATAGTTCGACCATATTATACTTTGACTGTCAAACTATTACCTGAACAAGAGGGAGCGGGTTTCCCTACTCCTTCTCCATTTATTTAAATTATTTTGTTTGCTCTTCAACGTAAGCAACCAAGTCACCAACTGTTTTCAAGTTGTCTTCTGCTTCGATTTGGATATCAAAAGCATCTTCAATTTCTGAGATTACTTGGAACAAGTCCAATGAATCTGCTTCCAAATCATCAAAAGTAGATTCAAGTGTTACTTCTGATGCATCTTTTCCAAGTTCTTCAACGATAATTTCTTGTACTTTTTCAAATACTGCCATGATAGACTCCTTTAAAATAAATAGTTTTTATAACAATGTGTTCACCACATGATTACCTAAATTGTAACAACAAGTGTGCCCCATGTCAAACCTCCACCGAAGCCTGATAAGAGTATTTTTTGGCTACCATCCAAACGGATTAGCCCTTCTTCTACACACTCTGAAAGCAAAATCGGAATACTTGCCGCACTAGTATTGCCATACTTGGTCATATTAGCAGGAAGCTTATCACGATCTACACCGATCTTTCTAGCCATCTTATCCAAGATACGGTTATTAGCCTGATGAAGCAGGAGATAGTCTAGCTCTTCTGCAGATACTGGACTCATTTCTATGGTCTCTCTGATAGACTTAGCAACATCTCGAATTGCAAAGTCAAAAACTGCTCTCCCATCCATTTTTCAAGAAAAGCATCTGGTTCTTCCTGAATCGAAAATGGTGAAGTCAAGCCTGTCTGCCCATAGGTCAAGCACTCACTACGTGAACCATCGCTATTGAGACTCTCCGCTAGGAAATGTTGCTTATCACTTGCTTCTAACAAGACGCCTCCAGCTCCATCTCCAAATAGGACAGCTGTTGAACGATCTGTCCAGTCCAAGGTTTTGGACATAGTTTCACTACCGATGACCAGAGCCCTTACGATAAGCTCCTGATGAGATAAACTTTCTCAGCAGTTGATAGGGCAAAGGTGAAAAGCCACTACAGGCAGCTGTTAGATCATAGGCAAAAGGCCTTACGAGCGCCAATACGAGCCTGTACACGTGCTGCAGTAGAAGGCATCATTGAGTCAGGTGTCATCGTAGCTAGAATGATAAAATCCAACTCTTCAGCAGAAATCCCTGACTTCTCTAGAAGTTGTTTTGCAACTGCCGTTGCCAAATCTCCTGTTGATTCTGTCTTAGAAATGCGACGTTCCTTAATCCCAGTTCGACTTGAAATCCATTCATCACTCGTATCCATAACCTGAGATAAATCCTCATTTGTGATAATCTGCTCTGGTACATAATGAGCAACCTGGCTTATTTTTGCAAAAGCCATTATTTCAAATCCTCCAAAAATTGATAAAGATTGGTCAAACCTTTACTCATGACATCCATTTCCTCTGGGCTCATGCCTTCGATAATTCTTTCGACCATGGCCTTGTGGAAACGTTTATGGAGACGATGTACGAGTCGACCTTTCTTGGTCAAATGCAGATGTACTACACGACGATCCTGATCTGAACGTAAAGCGTTCGATGTAACCTTTTCGTTCCAAGTTGTTCAAGCTAGTTGTCACTGTTCCTAGAGTTACCATCAACTCTTTGGACACTTGACTTGGTGTCACATCTGGAAACTTACCAATCACATCAATCGTGTGCATTTCCTTGATAGAGATGTCCTTGAAACGACTACCTCGCAAACTTACTTCCTCAATCACCAGGACGTTATTAAAAATAGATGTTAAATAGTCATTGATCCGTTGGTAGTCCAATTCTTTTCCCTCCCTCATCAAAAAAAGTTTAACTATCAAAACATTTGACAAAAAAAGTATATCAAACTTCAAAGAATTGTGCAAGTATTTTTTTATTTTCCGATAAAATTTTGGACGTCGTCTTTCAGAATGTGCACGAACACCTTCTTTAAAATCTTCAGTATAAGATAGAGTTTCCTGTAGCTCCAGTTCCAATTTTGCATATTCATGCCACTGCTTAAACTCGCTCTCCCAGACCAATTTCTTAATGGCTGCGTAAGAGTTAGTAGAGCCTCTTCTCAACTTCTTCAACAGTTGCTCTCTTGTCTTTTCCAGTTGCTCACTAGCACACAGACGATAGACAGCTCCTGCTTCTAAAGCCTTCTCAGCTGTAAAAGCTTCACCGGTCATAGCAAGTTGCGTTGCCCGAGTCGCACCAAGTGATCGTGTAAGCAAGAATAAACCTCCCGCGTCCGGAGCCAAGCCCACGCCTACAAAGGCCTGGATGAATTTAGCTTTGTCAGAAGCAATACAGAAATCAACTGCTAAAGCCATATTAGCCGCAGCTCCAGCAACTGCTCCATCCACCTCCATAATGACTGGTTTAGGAATTTGTTTAATCTTATAGGAAATCGTATTTACCAACTCCGCGATTTGGGTGAGGGAGGCAATATCATCCTCATCTACAGCACGTTTCATTTCTACTAGATCGCCCCCAACAGAGAAGACTTTGCCGGCAGCATTAATGAGAACAAACGAAACCAAAGCATCTTTTTCAGCCAATTCCAATGCTTCTAGAATTTCTTGACACATAGGAATATGAAAACCATTTGCCACCTCAGGACGATTCAGAGTTATCATCGCTAAATCGTCTTGAACTTGATAGAGAATATGATTCCATAACCACTCCTTTTAATTTACAACGAAGATTAAATTATTTTATTTTCAAATTATATCTTTTTTCTGGCTTTATTAAACAAGAGAAAAATCGACCGAAAGTGTCTCGGCCGATTTTTAAAAGCTTAGTTTATTCTCTAAAAATGAAGGAAAACCAGTACTTGCATCATCTTTGAAATCATAAATGACTTCAAGCATCCGCCCTCCTTCTCTCTGATAGAGCTGTTCTTTGTTGAATCCTTTATGGTAGAATTCTCCTGAAACCATGTAAAAAACACGATTTGGATCTTCTAGGTAGGCAAAAAGATTTCCCTGTAAAAGGAGCTTCCTTATCCCCGTCCTTGTTGACCAGACTTGTAGCTAAGAGTTTCGTGATTCCTCTAAATTGTCCACTTTCATCTGTTCGACAATAAAACTTGACTCTAGCTTCATAGTTAGGATTGACGATAATCTTTTCAGAGAGAATTCGATAGGTCCTTGCCTTACTATCTGACAAGCCGATAGATAAGATAATTTTAGCCCTCTCAACTGAAATCTGACCTTCCTGAGCATACTCGATCGCTAATTCTTCTCTGGTCAAACGACCACTGGGAAGAGGATGAGAAGTTGCTCCAATACTTGTAGGAATCATCACGAAGGTAAGGAATAGTATTAAGCAAAACACTCTTTTAATCATCTTTCCCAACTCCTTTCATCGGAAGAGTCTTTCCTCCTACACCTTTATTATAAGCTTTCCTGATGAGACATTCAAACAATTATATAGGACATTTTCCAGATTGAAAAAAGCCCCTCTTTCTGCTATAATCGTATAAAATACTTACTTTAGGAGTTCTTATGAAGGTTGTTAAATTTGGTGGAAGCTCGCTTGCCTCTGCTAGTCAGTTAGAAAAAGTTTTAAATATTGTCAAAAGTGACCCAGAACGTCGTTTTGTGGTTGTATCTGCCCCTGGTAAACGTAATTCTGAAGATACTAAGGTTACAGATGCCTTGATTAAATACTACCGCGACTATGTAGCTGGAAATGACATTAGTAAAAGCCAAAACTGGATTATTGATCGCTATGCTGCTATGGTTAGCGAATTAGGTCTTAAACCAGCCGTTTTAGACAAAATTTCAAAAAGCATTCGCTCTCTAGCTACTCTTCCAATTGAAGATAATAAGTTTCTCTATGATACCTTCCTGGCTGCAGGGGAAAATAATAATGCCAAGCTAATTGCTGCTTACTTCAATCAAAACGGAATTGAAGCACGTTATGTCCATCCAAGAGAAGCTGGAATTGTAGTTACTAGTGAGCCTGGAAATGCTCGTATCATCCCTTCAAGTTATGACAAAATTGAAGAACTCAATAATAGTTCAGAAGTTCTTGTTATCCCTGGTTTCTTCGGTGTTACGAAAGAAGACCAAATTTGTACCTTCTCACGCGGGGGATCAGATATTACTGGTTCTATCATCGCTGCTGGTGTCAAGGCTGACCTCTATGAAAACTTTACGGATGTAGACGGAATCTTTGCAGCTCACCCTGGTATTATCCATAAGCCACACTCTATCCCTGAATTGACCTACCGTGAAATGCGTGAATTGGCCTATGCTGGATTCTCTGTACTCCATGACGAAGCTCTCTGCCAGCCTACCGTGGGAAAATTCCTCTTGTCATTAAAAATACCAACAATCCAGACCACCCAGGTACTCGCATTGTGCTACAACATAGCAGCGACAAATTCCCAGTTGTTGGGATCGCTGGTGATTCTGGCTTTGTCAGCATTAATATGTCTAAATATCTGATGAACCGCGAAATCGGTTTTGGTCGTAAAGTTCTTCAGATCCTTGAGGACCTTAATATTGGTTGGGAACACATGCCAACTGGTATCGATGACCTGTCTATCATCTTACGTTCACGAGAATTGACTCCGATCAAGGAAGAAGAAATCCTTCGTCAATTAGTCCAAAAAGCAGAGGTAGACCACGCTGAAATCGAACACGACCTCTCTATCATTATGATTGTTGGGGAAAAAATGAAGCGTCATATCGGGGTAACTGCTACAGCCACTCGTGCCTTATCTGAAAACAACATCAACATCCAAATGATGTCACAAGGTTCTAGTGAAGTTTCTATCATGTTTGTTGTCCATAAAGACCAAGAAAAAGCCGCTCTTAAAGCTCTCTACCAAGCATTTTTCGGTGAAAATAAGGAAGACTAAACATGGCACAATCCCTCAATAAGGTCGTCGACTTGCAAACAACTGGAACCTCCTATCTCTCCATTACAGGAAAGGTTGGAAAATTTCTGGTTGGAGATCATGCGCTAGAATTTTACGCAGATCGAAATGTCGAGGACTATATTCAAATTCCATGGTCCAGCGTTAATCAAATCGGAGCCAATGTTTCAGGTCGCAAGGTTAGTCGGCATTTTGAAATCTTTACAGATCAAGGAAAATTCCTCTTCGCCTCAAAAGACTCTGGAAAAATTCTTAAAATAGCTCGTGGAAAAACTGGGAAATGACAAGGTAGTCAAACTTCCTACCTTAGTCCAAATCATTGGTCGAAAAATTAAAAATCTATTTGCAAAAAAATAAAAAGTTTAGTATAATCATAGAAACGGATAAGTAGGTTACTTCCTTCTTTCAGAAAGTCTGCGGATGCTGCGAGCAGATAGAAGATTTAATTGAAATTCTACCGTTGTTTTAAATCAAATACAGAATCAAGTGCACACCTGTGAAGTTGGATGGAACCGTGGCCCTGCCACTCCAACGCTTTGTCAGGTGTGCTTTTTTCATAAAGGAGTTTATATGTTAGATATCAAACGTATTCGTACAGACTTTGATGCTGTCGCTGAAAAACTAGCTACACGTGGTGTAGATGCTGCTATCTTGAACGAGATGAAAGAAATCGATGCCAAACGACGTGACATCTTAGTTAAGGTTGAAACCCTCAAGGCTGAACGTAACACAGTTTCTGCTGAGATTGCCCAAGCTAAGCGCAACAAGGAAAATGCAGACGACAAGATTGCAGCTATGCAAACCCTCTCTGCCGAGGTAAAAGCTCTTGATGCTGAATTGGCAGAAATTGATGCTAAATTGACAGAATTTACCACTACTCTTCCAAACATCCCAGCTGATAGCGTGCCTATCGGTGCAGACGAAGACGATAACGTAGAAGTTCGCCGTTGGGGAACTCCTCGCGAGTTCGACTTTGAACCAAAAGCTCACTGGGATCTAGGTGAAGATCTTGGTATTCTTGACTGGGAACGTGGTGGAAAGGTAACTGGAGCGCGCTTCCTCTTCTATAAAGGCCTCGGGGCTCGTTTGGAACGTGCTATCTACAACTTTATGTTGGATGAACATGGAAAAGAAGGTTACACTGAAGTCATCACACCTTACATGGTTAACCATGATTCTATGTTCGGTACAGGACAATATCCAAAATTCAAAGAAGATACGTTTGAATTGAAAGATACGAACTACGTCCTCATTCCTACCGCTGAAGTTCCTCTGACCAACTACTACCGTGATGAAATTCTTGATGGAAAAGACTTGCCAATCTACTTTACTGCTATGAGCCCATCATTCCGTTCTGAAGCTGGTTCAGCTGGTCGTGATACTCGTGGTTTGATTCGTTTACACCAATTCCACAAGGTAGAAATGGTGAAATTTGCCAAACCTGAAGAGTCATACGAAGAACTAGAAAAGATGACAGCCAACGCTGAAAACATCCTTCAAAAACTCAACCTTCCATACCGTGTGGTTGCTCTCTCTACTGGAGATATGGGCTTCTCTGCTGCTAAGACTTATGACTTGGAAGTATGGATCCCTGCGCAAAATACCTACCGTGAAATCTCAAGCTGTTCAAATACAGAAGATTTCCAAGCACGTCGTGCCCAAATCCGTTACCGTGATGAAGCCGATGGTAAGGTTAAACTTCTTCATACTTTGAATGGTTCTGGACTTGCTGTTGGACGTACAGTCGCTGCTATCCTTGAAAACTATCAAAACGAAGATGGTTCTGTGACCATTCCAGAAGTTCTTCGTCCATACATGGGTGGAGCTGAAGTTATCAAACCATAATTAAATAATGTAAAAAGAGGAGGCTGAGCTTCCTCTTTTTGAGTAATTCAAAAGAAACAGGTAGAAATTAGATTCCTACCTGTTTTTTTATTTATTCTTAGTAACCACCCATCATTGATGGATCCATAGCTGGTGCTGGTGCTAGCCGGTTCTGGTTTGTTAGCTACGACTGCTTCTGTTGTTAGAATTAAACTTGCTACTGAAGCTGCGTTCTGAAGGGCTGAACGGCTAACCTTAACAGGATCGATAATTCCTGCTTCAATCATGTTGACCCATTCACCTGTTGCAGCATTGAAGCCTGTTCCAAGCTCTGCATTCTTTCAAACGATCAATTACGATTGAACCTTCATAACCTGCATTGTAGGCAATTTGACGTACAGGTTCTTCCAAGGCACGAAGCACGATGCTGCGTCCCTGTCGCTTCATCTCCCTGTCAATTCTAAAGCTTTCAACAGCTGGAATGACATTCACAAGGGCAGTACCACCACCTGCAACAATACCTTCTTCCACTGCTGCACGGGTAGCGTTAAGGGCATCTTCGATGCGGAGTTTCATTTCTTTCAATTCAGTTTCAGTTGCAGCACCGACCTTGATAACTGCTACTCCACCTGATAATTTAGCCAAGCGTTCTTGGAGTTTTTCACGGTCAAATTCTGAAGTTGTTGTTTCGATTTGAGACTTGATGACAGCTACACGGTTAGCAATTGCTTCAGGATTACCTGCACCTTCTACAATGACTGTACTATCTTTATCAACAGACACTTTAGCTGCTTGACCAAGTGCTTCAATGGTAGCATCTTTCAATTCAAGACCAAGATCTTCTGTGATAACAGTTCCGCCTGTCAAAATGGCAATATCTTCCAGCATAGCCTTACGACGATCACCAAATCCAGGCGCCTTAACAGCAACTACGTTGAAGGTTCCACGAATTTTGTTCAAAACAAGAGTTGGAAGAGCTTCACCGTCAACATCGTCTGCAATAATCAAGAGTGGACGACTGCTTTGAAGAATGCTTTCTAGAAGTGGCAAGATTTCTTGGATATTTGAAATCTTCTTATCTGTAATCAAAATGTATGGATTTTCAAGGTCTGCAACCATTTTTTCATTGTCAGTGACCATGTACTGTGATAGATAACCACGGTCAAATTGCATTCCTTCTACAACTTCAAGCTCTGTTTCCATACCACGTGATTCTTCAATGGTGATGACTCCATCCTTGCCAACTTTTTCCATGGCTTCAGAGATGTACTCACCAACTTTTTCAGAACGAGATGAGACAGCAGCAACCTGCGCGATAGCTTCTTTGTTAGCAACAGGAATAGCATTGTTCTTCAAGGCTTCTACAGCTGCAGCAACTGCTGCTTCAATCCCACGACGGATACCGATTGGATTTGCTCCAGCAGTAACGTTTTTGATCCCTTCACGAACGATAGCCTGAGTCAATACTGTTGCAGTAGTAGTCCCGTCACCAGCGATATCATTGGTCTTAGAAGCAACTTCTGATACCAATTTGGCACCCATATTTTCAAAATGGTCTTCCAATTCGATTTCTTTAGCGATTGTTACACCATCATTTGTAATCAATGGAGAACCGAATGATTTTTCAAGAACAACGTTACGTCCTTTAGGCCCTAAGGTTACTTTAACTGTATCAGCTAGGATATCAACACCGCGAACCATAGCTGAACGAGCGTCTGATGAAAATTTAATGTCTTTTGCCATACTTACTTTCTCCTTCTATTCTTCAACGATTGCCAAGATACTAGCCTCACCCACGATGAGGTATTTTTCATCCCCATCTTTGACATCAATGCCTGCATGAGCTTCCACTAAAACCTGATCTCCAACTTTTACACTTGGAGCAACTAGTTCACCAGTCAAGGTACGAACACCTTGTCCAGTAGCCACTACTGTAGCTGTTTTTGTTTTTTCTTGAGCTGAACCTGCGAGGACAAATCCCCCAACAGTTTGTTCCTTTTCTTCAATTTTTAAGACCACACGGTCGCCTAATGGTTTCAACATTTGTCTTCCTCCATAATACAATCATATTATTAGCACTCTTTGATTACGAGTGCTAAACCATAGTTCTATTGTATCACTTGGTCAAAAATAGTCAAGAAAAAAGTCTGATTTATAGCATAAAAAAGAGAGTGGGACAGAAATCGATTCGTTAAAATTCATTTCGTCGTCACTCCGCACAGTTATAGGGCTGCAGCTGATGAAGTCAGCGTAGTAACCACTCGTCTTACTCGACAATTCAAAGACAATTGAGAGGCTAGGACTTTTGTCCCAGCCTCCTATCATTCTAGAAGGGAAGTTCCTCCTCTTCCAAGACCAAATCTGCTAAGTCTTGGCCTGCATTATTTTCACGCATAGCACGTTGGGCACGACTTTCCAAAAGTTGGAATCCCGTAGCGAGAACTTCGGTCACATAATTGGTCTGACCATTCTTCTCGAACTTACGGGTACGGAGTTCCCCATCAACAGAAATGAGACTGCCTTTAGTCGCATAGCTAGCCAAGGTTTCAGCCAATTTGCCCCAGACCACAATATTGATGAAGTCTGCTTCACGTTCTCCGTTTTGGTCTTTGTAACGACGGTTCACTGCGATAGTTGCTCTTGCAACGGACTTATCATTGTTGGTTTTGTGCAATTCTGGTGTAGACGTCAAACGTCCGATCATAATAACTTTATTATACATTTTTTCATCCTCCTACTTATCTATTCGAAGGAAATCAAAAAAAGTTACAAAATTTGTAACTTTTTTAAATAATGTTAGTCTCTATGAATCATAAATCCAGTTGCTTGTTGATTGGCCATGATGGTCATATCTGTGATTTGTACACGACGAGGTTGGCTGGTCACATAAACCACAGCATCTGCAATATCTTGCGCCTGCAAGGCTTCAAGTCCCTGATAGACCGTTGCAGCCCGTGCCTCATCTCCATGGAAACGGACTTTTGAAAAATCAGTCTCTACAATACCAGGCTGAATGGTTGTCACCTTGATATCAGTCGCAATGGTATCAATCCGCAATCCATCTGAAAAGGTCTTGACTGCAGCCTTGGTTGCTGAATAGACTGCTGCACCAGCGTAGGCGTAAATACCTGCGGTTGAACCCATATTAATGATATGGCCTTGATTTGCAATCACCATAGAAGGCAAGAGACAACGAGTAACAGCCATCAAGCCTTTGACATTGGTATCCAGCATGGTCAGCATATCCAACTCTTCATAGTCCTGATAGGGTGCTAAACCGAGAGCCAGCCCAGCATTATTAACTAAAATATCAATCGAACCTACTGCTTCAAGAATTTCTGAACAAACAGTTTTAACCATTGTCATATCGGTCACATCAAGGGGAAAGGTCCAAACTTTTTGATTTGGAAAAGCTTTTGTAAACTCAGTTTTAAGAGATTCGAGTCTTTCTGTTCGACGCCCTGTAAGAACGATATTCCCACCTTTTTCTAGATAGGCACGCGCAATAGCTTCACCAATACCTGATGTTGCACCTGTTATCACAACATTTTTGCCATTCTTTCTTTCTCCTATCTAACTTAACAAATTTAAGCTGTCCAGTGTTTTGCTGGGTCGAATGGAGTACCAACAACTTGGTCTTCTGACAATTCAATGACGCCACGCTTTTGTGGAGCATTTGGTAAGGCAAGTTCACGAGGACTGCACATCATCCCAAAACTCTTTTCACCACGAAGTTCCCCTGGGAAAATGAGATTGCCTTTTGGCATCATAGCTCCTGGAAGAGCAACAATGGTTTTTAAACCAACACGCGCATTAGGAGCTCCTGCAACGATTTGCACTGTCTTATCACTCGCAACTGCCACTTGGCAGATATTGAGGTGATCACTATCTGGATGTGCCACCATCTCTACAATTTCACCAACGACAAATTTCGGTTCCTTGTCATTGATAATCTTTTCGGCAAAATCTTGAGCTTGCAATTCTTGGTTCAAACGAGCTACTTGGTCGTCTGTCAAAAATATTTGGCCACGTTCAGCGATTTCAAACATGCTAGAAACTTCAAAAATGTTCCAAGCAACAGTTTCACCAGTTTCCTTTAGGAAAACACGCGCTACATTGCCTTTACGCTCAACATCTAGTTTGGCATCGCCACTGTTTTTCACGATGACCATAAGGACATCACCGACATGTTCTTTGTTATATGTAAAAATCATTCTTTCTTTTCTCCTATTTTAATTCTGCTAAAAATTCATTGATTTGCCCCTTGGTTTTACGGTCACGATTAACAAAGCGTCCAATCTCCTTGTCCTTGTCTAAAACAACAAGACTTGGAATCCCGTATACATCCCATAGTTTTGCAAGTTCCATGTACTCATCTCGGTCTACTCGTATAAAGGTAAACTCTGGATTGGTCTCTTCAATCTCTGGCAGAGCTGGATAGATATAGCGACAATCGCCACACCAATCCGCAACAAAAAGGAAGACCTTCTTGCCATCCTGTTCTACTAGATTTGCTAATTCTTCTATACTTTTAGGAGAAATCATATGGCTTCCTCCTCGTAGATGAGATCTTCATCTTCGTAGACAAAGGTATAGTGACGACCATCTTCAAAAATAACACCACCAACAAGACGTTCTAAGCTACTTTCATACACTTGGACATAGAGAGTTCCAATCTCTCCCATTTCTGAAAAGTAGTCACGCACAATAGCAGTCAACTCTTCCTGTGTCTTCATGAGTTTGTGATCATCAGCTATTTTCTTTGCTCCAAAAACAAGAGCTCCGAGTCCTGCCACGACTAAACCTGTTTTAATAATATTTTTCGTTTTCATGCTAACATTGTAACACAAAAAGGCTCAAGGAACAATGAAAAAGGGAGTCCCACTCCCCTTTCTAATTTCTAAAAATTAATAATTTCTCTCACCAAACAAACCTTCTGGTAAATCATGGAATCCCTTGCCTGTCTTGAAATTTTCAAACTTGCCTAGCAAGAACTGGTAGGCATCTAAGCGGCTTTCATAGCGAATCATGGCATCTTTAGCACGCTCATCTTGATCTTCTTCATAGACCTTTTGGCTTTCCTTGAGCGCCATATCATTAATCATGATTTGGGTATTAACCCAGGCTTCAAATTCTTTCATAAATTCTTGTTCGTAACTCATTGTTTCTCCTTATTCTATTCCTCGATAATAATCTGTATCAATCTCACGGTAAGGCTGGATATCCTGAACATACTCCAAGACTCCTTGAAATTCTCCATTTTCATCATGTACAGCAGCATAAGTGATATGGACAAACTTACCTCGCGACTCAGACTTGAACCACATCTCGTACTTGTCTTTTTCCCCTTCACGAAGACCTTGCATAATCGCTTTGACTTTCTCCAAATATTTTGGTGGATGACATAGTTCGACATTGCGCCCGACTTGGGACGGTGTTCGCTTGAAAATCATTTCATCCGCTGGTGTATTGTCATTATAATACTGGAAGATATCATCCTTATTAACAAAGGTAATCTCCATAGGAAGGTGATTGAGAATAAGGTTTGCCTGCTCAACTGAGAGATAACCATTTCCAAAAGCCTGTTGGCTATTGCGATCTAGCACCTTTTCCTTTTCCTTTGGTGTAAAGGTGATAGTAAACTGACCTTCTGGTATATCGATCACTTGCTGAACTTGACCTTCTGCCTTATCTAGCTGCACGGTCTCCTCTGCACTCTTTTCCTCAACAAAACTCTGTCTTTCTGTAACCCATTTCTCAGACGGACGGATGATGGCATAGCCGTAGGCATCGCTCTCCTCCGCAATCTGAAGCCAGTCATCCTGAGTGAAGGACTCAAGGAGAATCATTAGAAGGATGGACTCTTCCTTGAAAATCATACTTTCAAACTCTGTCGCAAAAGCTTCAAAAGCTTCCTTTACAGCGGAAATTGGCACTTCTGGGAGCGACTTAGCTGCCACTAAAGCTGTTTGAAAGAGATCCCTAATCTGGTCATCCACTCCCCACATGACTTTTGGAGGTGAATCATGGCCATAACGCTCCATGATAGGAAAGAAGAGTTCTTCCTTGCGCTGGTAGTGACAGTCGAACTGACCTACAAGCCCCATCTGACGAACCAAACCCTTCCGCATCTCCGCCAGCATTTCCTCGTCTTCCATAGACTCATACGTGCCTAACAGTCTACGAACACGAATCAAGGCAGCACGGAGGGCTAGATTTTCATCCTTAAAAACACGGACAGGATGACCTGGATGGTCGGTATCTTCAACTTCAACACCCTTAACAGCATTTTTAAAGAGATTGGCATGGACATCACAGAGCTCCATGACATCTTCAAATGTCACTCCCGAGTCCGAGTTCATCAACTCGTGTTCCATAAGGGAAATCTCGATGGCTGACACTCCTGTAAAGGTCGCATCAAAGCGTTCCTGAACAGATTCAGGCGAGGCCCCGTTATGCAATTCTAATAAAATATCCCGAAGGACATGAATTCGTTCATCTGCCATTAGTCTAATCCAATCACTTCGTAACCATTTGCTTCCAGTGTGCGTACAATCTTGTCCATAGGAGTTCCCTCCAGCTTAGATCCCTGTTTAAGCGATACTTTTCGCCCGACTGTATTTCGCATCAAAGGATTTGCAAGAGGTTTAAAACCAAGCTCAACCAAAATATCTAAAACTTCTGGATGTTTATCCACCACTTCCGCAACTGGAATTGATACATCGATTATATTGTCCATGAGAACCTCCATGAGTCTATCTCTAATCATTTAGCTATTTTTATTATACCATAAGGACAATGATTAAAAAAACTAGCAGTACAAGTCTTGCTAGTTTATTTCTTATAAAAACATTTTTTCTGTTTATATTTACTCTTACTAGTAACATCGTAGAGTCTTAATCGTATCCTTTCAAGGACATCAGAGAAGTTTGAAAAACCAGTCTATGATCTTGAAAAGAATCTTATAGAACAGTAATTGGAAGGCGAAAGAGATTAGGAACCAGAGTATTTTTATCAGACCAACAATTGGTGTTATAAAAAGAAGAGTAACGAGCCTCCAAAAAGATTTCATTCTTTATCCTCCGGCTTCATCAACCAAGTAGCTGTATCCATAAGCTTATCTACGAGAACTAATTTCGCCAAACTAACGACTGTGTTTTCATCTTTTTTTATGGTTTCTGCAACTTTTAAAGCTTGGACCGTAAAAAAGTAATTGCCATATGTTTTAGCTAATATCTTAATGACTCCCATGTCCCCCTCCTTCAAACGCTTCCCTTCATTTCCAATAGCATGGACACAACTTGCTATTTCACTTCACCATTATGGATTATCTTTGCTTTTTTTCTAGAGTTTCCACTATCGATTTGATTATCCACTCCAGAGACATTAATACCCATAATAGGATTCAACATCTATCCAATGCTTTTAGCTACCTTTCTCTTTGTGAGCCTGTCTCCAAATAGATTATCAGTTTTATTGGTTATATTTATAATATCATACTATAGAAATTTTATAAAGCAATTTGACAAACTTGCTCCCTAAGAATTCCTTTATTATTGTCAAATAGGAGTTGAATACAAAAAAGAGGGGTCTCCCTCTTTCAGCTTAATGTTTATCCAGATTGCGTAGCATCTCGTCAATCTTGTTTCCATATTCGATGGATTCGTCTTTGACGAAGGTCAAATCTGGGATTTTGTACAATTTCAAATTGCGACCAAGTTCACGTTTGATAGTACCAGTTGCTTTTTCAAGCCCGACTTGAGCTTTCTGATTATCTGAGGCAAGATTACTCAAAATAGTGTAGTAAACCTTAGCCATAGATAAATCACCTAGCATCTGAACATCAGTGATAGTCACACCTTGGACACGCGGATCACGGACTTTCTTTTGCAAAATCTCATTGACTTCGCGCTTGATTTCCATGCCCACACGGTCCGTACGGAAATGATTCGCCATGCTTTTTCCTTTCTCTCAATTGAACCAAAGCTAGGCCAGTAGACCTAGCTATTTTTAAACTTATTGATTGTCAGTTCAAATTGAAACGAAGTTCAATTTGAACTCATCTGCTTCTTTCACCGTGGTGAAAGTGATTGGACTGATAATTCAGTTCAATCACTGGGGATTTTTGAGACTCTAGGCTCAAAAATAAGCAATGAAACCATCGGTTTGCTTGCGTCCTCCGCCACTTAAGAAAGGAGCAAAAATCTTATCGTTTGATTTCTTCCATGATATAAGCTTCAATCACATCATCCATCTTAAGATCATTGTAGCCGTCAATCATGAGACCACCTTCACGGCCGTTTGTAACTTCTTTAACGTCATCTTTATAGTGTTTCAAGCTAGCCAGCGCTCCATCGTAAATAACAACACCATCACGGATAACACGGACTTTAGAGTCACGGGTAACTTTACCGCTGGTAACCATGAATCCTCCGATTGTTCCCACTTTAGATACCTTGAAGGTTTCTCGGATGATCGCTTCACCAATAACTTTTTCTTTAAATTCTGGGTCAAGCATCCCTTTCATGGCTTCTTCCATCTCTTCGATAACCTTGTAGATGATGCTGTGGAGACGGATTTCTACATCGTCAGCTTCTGCTTGTTGACGAGCTTGTGGTGTAGGACGCACGTTGAAACCAACGATAAAGGCATTTGAAGCTTCGGCAAGAGTCACGTCAGATTCATTGATAGCACCTACTGCTGAGTGAACAATAGTTACTTTAACACCTTCCACATCAATCTTTTGAAGTGATGCAGAGAGCGCTTCAACAGAACCTTGTACGTCGGCTTTGATGATGACATTAACAGACTTGAGTTCTCCTGCTTAAGGGTATCAAAGAGGTTTTCAAGACTGACACGTTGAGTAGCTTGACGTTGCTTCATAAGAGCACGTTTAGCACGTTCTTCACCAGCTGCACGCGCAGATTTTTCATCTTCGTAAACAGCAAAGTGGTCACCTGCCATTGGCGCTTCATTCAAACCAGTGATCGATACTGGTGTTGATGGGCCTGCAACCTTCACACGACGTCCAAGGTCGTTAGTCATGGCACGGACACGTCCGAAAGTATTTCCGACAACGATTGGATCTTGAACATTCAAAGTACCTTGTTGAACAAGAAGGGTTGCGACCGCACCTTTTCCTTTATCCAAACGAGCTTCGATAACAGTACCGATGGCACGAACTGTTGGATCAGCTTTGAGCTCTTGAATTTCAGCCACAAGTAGAACAGTTTCCAAGAGTTCATCGATATTTTGGTTGAACTTGGCTGAGATTTCTACGAACTCAGAATCTCCACCCCAAGCTGTTGACATAACACCATGTTCAGCCAATTCACCGATCACACGTTCTGGGTTGGCACCTGGTTTATCGATTTTGTTGATAGCTACGATGATTGGAACATTAGCCGCTTTTGAGTGGTTGATGGCTTCGATAGTCTGAGGCATTACCCCGTCATCTGCCGCTACGACCAAGATGGTAATATCGGTAACAGAAGCACCACGCGCACGCATAGAAGTAAAGGCCGCGTGTCCTGGTGTATCAAGGAAGGTAATCTTCTTACCATTTTCTTCAATCTGATAAGCACCGATATGCTGAGTGATACCACCGGCTTCTCCCGTAGCAACACGAGAATTACGAAGGGTATCCAAAAGGGTTGTTTTACCATGGTCAACGTGTCCCATGATCGTTACAACTGGTGGACGTTCTACGAGTTCATCTTCATTGAGATAACCCTCTTCTGCAAGAAACGTTCGATATCAGCATTGTCCACTTCAACCTTTTGTTTAGCTTCAATACCGTAATCTACCATGAGGAGTTCGATTGTTTCACCGTCCAAGGACTGGTTTTGTGTCGCCATCACACCCATCATGAAGAGTTTCTTAACAATCTCAGCTGGTTCGCGTTTGATACGTTTTGCGATTTCCGCAACGGTCATACCATCTGTATATTCAAATTCTGTTGGCAATTCATGGAACTTACGCTCTGTAACAGGTTTTGGTGCCTGATTACGGTTATTTTGCTTATTGCCTTTTTTATTCTTTTTGTTATTGTTCCAGTTACTATTTCTTTGATTTCTCACTTGATTTTGACTACTTCGATTCTTTTGTTGTTTTCTAGGACCATCTTCTTCGTGATCGAAATCATCACGTTCTTTATCTGGTCGAGCTTGTTTTTTACGACGTGTATCCACTGCATGTTCTTTTTTCTCAGGCACCACTTCAATTACTGCTTGAACTTGTTGCTCTTGTTGGGCTTGTTCAGCTAGTTTAGCAACCTCTTCAAAGATTTCCTCTGGTTCCTTGCGTTTGTTAGCTTGAGCCAAGGCTTCTTTAGCAGCCTGATATTGCTTGAAGCGTTCCTCACTTGAACGTGCATACTCTGCATTTTGCTCTGCTTTTAGGGCTGCTGCACGGGCTTTAAAGTCAATACGTGGAGCCGCTTGATTTGGACGTTTGTCCTCTTGTTGACGGCGCTCATTACCACGATTTTGCTGACCTTGCTGTTTCTTAGCTTGGTCATTAAAGCGACGATTATCGCGGTTGCCTTGACCTTGTTTTCCACCATTACGGTTATCATTCTTTTGATGATTTCCCTTTTGTTGATCACGGTTATTGCCCTTATTTTGCTTGCGTCGTTCTGCCTGTTCTTTGGCACGAGCTTCACGCTCAGCCTTGAAATTACGACTTTGCGGTTTAGCTGCTACTTTCTGTCTTCGGAGCAACTGGCTCAGCAGGTTTTGCCTCTTCCTTGGCTACAGCTGGTTTAGCTGGCTCAGATTTTTCGGCTTTCTTTTCTGCACTTGCTTTTGGTGCTGCAGGTTTTGCTTCTGCCTTTGGAGCAGCTGCAGGCTTAAAGCTAGCAGCGATTTTTGCAGCGACAGCTTCTTCCACACTTGATGAGTGGCTTTTCACATCCAAGCCCAACTCTTTTGCACGCGCTACAACTTCTTTACTTTCTTTTCCAAGTTCTTTTGCGATTTCGTACAATCTTTTCTTAGACAAATCATGTCCTCCTCTTCTATTCCATAAGAGACCTCATTTTCTTTGTAAATCCAGCATCTGTTACAGCCAAAACCTTTCTCGATTTCCCGACTGCTATGCTTAATTCCAGTGTTGAAAACACGGTTACAATTTCTACGTGATAATAATGACTTTTATCTTGAATCTTCTTGGTCAGATTGGGGCCAGCATCATGGGCTAGAAAGACCAACTTGGCCTTGCCGTCTTGAATGGCCTTGACCACCAATTCTTCACCCGATATGATACGCCCTGCTCGCTGAGCGAGTCCCAAGAGATTGCTTATATTTTGCTTATTCAAGTCCTAACTCTCTTCTTTTCACTTTGTGATCCACATAAGCGATCAACTCGTCATAAAAGCTTTCATCCACTTCCATGCTAAAGCTACGGTTAAAGACCTTCTTCTTTTTAGCTTCTAAGGCTTCTGCATTGTCTAGCTTGATATAAGCGCCGCGGCCATTGGCCTTGCCTGTCGGATCAATAAAGACTTGTCCTTCTTTGTTCTTGACAATGCGGAGCAAATCACGCTTATCAATCACTTCATTGGACACAACAGACTTGCGCAAAGGGATTTTTCTTGTTTTCATCTTTCCCTCCTCTAGCAGCTTTTATTCTTCTACAGTATCGTTTTCTGCTTCCAACTCTACTGAAGCAGCTTCTTCCATGGCTTCAAATTCGCTAGCAGACTTGATATCGATACGGTAACCAGTCAAGTGAGCTGCCAAGCGAACGTTTTGCCCACGACGACCGATAGCAAGAGAAAGCTTGTTATCCGGAACAACCACCAAGGCACGTTTGCTGTCGTTTTCATCAAAGATAACTTGGTCAACTTCAGCAGGGAGCGATGGCATTGTAGATAAATTCAGCTGGATCTGCTACCCACTCGATAACATCGATATTTTTCTTCGATTGGTACCATACGGTCGCTCTTAGCATCGTAGCGAGCTGGGTGGAATTTGCTAGTAATCTTCTTGATATTCGCTCCACCGCGTCCAACGATTGTACCGATAGCATCCACGTTTGGATTATGACTGCGAACGGCAACCTTAGTACGGTCACCAGCTTCACGAGCTACGCTCATGATTTCAACAGTTCCGTCATAAACTTCTGGAATTTCTTGCTCCATCAAGCGTTTGATCATTTCTGGATGGCTACGGCTAACAAAGACGTTGACACCACGAGGTTGTCTTCAACCTTGTAGACATAAACTTCAATACGATCATGAGAAGAAAAGACTTCTCCAGGAATTTGGTCTTGTTTTGACAATTGGGCTTCAATGCTGCCAAGGTTGACATAGATAAAGCGGTTGTCAAAGCGTTCTACTGTACCAGACATGATTTCTTGCTCATGTTCTTTGTAAGTATTGTAAGTGATGGCACGTGTTTGCTTGCGCATTTTTTCCATGATGGTTTGTTTGGCAGATTGGGCTGCTACACGTCCAAACTCAGCAGGTGCTTCTTCAAACTTGATTTTGTCTCCAAGTTCATAGGCTGAATTAATGGCAAGAGCATCTTTCAAGCTGATTTCCAAACGGCTATCAAATACTTCATCAACCACTTCACGAACAGTATAAACGGTAAAGTCACCTGTTTTTTCGTTGAAGTCAATAGCTACGCTGTCTGATTGACCATAGCGTCTGCGATAAGCGGAACGAAGCGACTCTACTACTGCGTCGATGATATCTTCTTTTTTGATTCCCTTGTCTTCTTCCAAAATGCGGAAGGCCTCTAGCATTTCTTTACTCATGTTTTCTTCACTTTTGAATCCTCAAAAGCTATCCTTTCTTTTTCTATAATTTAACTGCTAAACGTGCTTTTGATACTAAACTGTATGGAATTTGGACTGTTTTCTTACGAGTCTTGTCCATATACTCCATAGTCAACTCATCCTCTTCAAAGGCTAGCAAGGTTCCTTCAAAAACCTTTTGCTTATCGATGGCTTGGTAAAGTCCAACATGGATGTATTTCCCAACTGCTCCAGCGACTGCTTCCTTGGTTTTCAAAGGACGCTCCAAGCCTGGACTGGTGATTTCTAGGAAATATTGTTCTGGGAAGGGATCTGGCTTGATAGTATCTAGGACAGGACTGATAATCTCTGTCAAGTCCGCTGTGTCGTTCAAGGTAATTCCCTCTGGTTTATCTACAAAAATACTAAGAATCATGTCACTGCCAATCTTTCCGTACTCGATATCAACGAGTTCAAAGGGAGCTTCAATGACAGGTTCTACGACTTCTCTGACTAATTCTACGATAGTTGCGATTGCGTCCACCTCCTCATAAGCAAGAGGCGAAGATATTTCCCCGCCTCACTTTCTCATATTCTTACTTACAGTATAGCACTTTTGACTACTTATGTAAAGTATAAGCACTCAGAAGGCTTGATTTTAAGCTTTTTCTTAAAATTCTGCCTCAACTCGGTAGATAACTTGACCCTTACTTGAGAATTTTTGCTCATATTCTGTCATGACATTGCCTTCAAAGTCGCTGACGTGCAAGTCCAACCAAACTCCATTGAGCTTCATGCCATATTGAGAAAAACTCACTAGGCTGTATTCAAACAAGCCACGGTTATCTGTCTTGAAATGAATCTCACCGTGTTCAGGCAAGATACGCTTGAAGGTATCCAAGAAACTCTTATAGGTTAGACGACGCTTTTCATGGCGTTTTTTAGGCCACGGATCTGAAAAGTTTAGGTACAAGCGATCAATCTCACCATCTTCAAAGTAGTCGGTCAAATCAGAACCATCAACCCACAACAACTTAATATTGGGTACAGCGACTTCCAAGACCTTGTCCAAGGCATAACTCAAAACAGACTTTTGAATATCAATCCCGATATAGTTGATATTAGGGTTTTGCTTGGCCATACCTGACACAAAGGCTCCCTTACCACTACCAACCTCAACATGGATAGGATTGTCATTTCCAAAGAGGTCTCGCCATTTTCCTTTGGCTTCTAAAGGATTTAAGACAACATACTGAGGATTAGCCTCTAGTAATTCTGTTGCCCCTTTACGATTTCTAACTCTCATCTCTTCTTTCCATACTTGTCGCGGAAGATACGCAAGGCATAAATCTCCCGATTGACATTTTCTAGATCTTCATTTGTATAATATTTGGCAATCTGGCTCAAGAAGGATAACTGAGCATACCAAAATAGTTTGCTGATGACTGTTTGGTTGTATTTGTAACCGTAATAAGTCAACCACTCTTTCCACTGATAGTCTGGAATATAGTGACATAGCATATGCGCCACATCAAACATGCGATCCGTTAAACGAACGGAATCCCAATCCACTAAATAAACAAGACCGCTCTCTGTCTCAATCCAATTACTATGTCGTACATCTCCATGAACGATCGTTGCATAATCTTCCCTAAAGTTTGGCAAACTTCCGCGCAAATCCTCTACTACCATTCTTAGATATTGATTGTTCTTCAAGGATTCGGGAGCATCTTTTAACCAAGCCTGAAGCAAGTCTAAAGGTGTTTCTAAAGAATAGCCCAAACGAGTCAATTGCGTCATCAAAGGACGCGAACGATGCAAGCGGCTCAAAATATTGATAATCTGCTTGCGATTCATATCATAAGGGGTCAAAATTTTACCATTCAACCATTCTTGGGCACACATATCACGCCCATCCGATAAACGGCGAGTCCATAATAATTGAGGAGCGATTTGTTCCTTGGCTAAACCAGGTAGGATTGGAGAGGTGTTCATTTTAATAAAGACGCGCTTCCCATCAGGGTAGCTTCCCATATAAGCTTTCCCGCTTTTCCCAGGTATAGGGGTCAGCGTTAGCTCAATATCACCCAAGTCCATTTCTTTCCTCCGTATAAAGTTTCCTTACTATTCTACTAGTTTTTAGGCTATTCGTCAACCAGTCCAGACCTGATTCTCAAATAAAAGCCTCTGGGGTGGTTTGGGTTATCATTATAGAGAGAAAAAGGTAAGCACAATCTCCTACTTACCTTTCATGATTTTTATAAATAAAATAAGAGTGGCCAACTGTTGTAAAACATATGGACTAGAGTAGAAACCCATAGATTTTGGCTCTTTTTATAAGCAAAGCCCAGTAACAAGCCCCCAAGTAGATAAAAAATAAACGAAGGGACATTAGAAGGTCCATGCATGAAAGAAAAGAGAGAGGAAGTCAGTACAAGCCCTAACCACGAATTGTCAAAAACAGCACCTTGAAGAAGTCCCCTGAAAATGAGTTCCTCCTGGATGGGTCCAAAAACTGAGGTAGTCAAAATCAAAGACAGAGAAATTCCTCTGCTGACTTCCTCCAAGTGTTGAACTCCTGCTCCAGAAGAAACAGCGAAGAAATGAATATAAACTAGCGTCTCAAGCACACTTAGAAGAAAGATTGCAATGAAAAGCAAAAGTTGTTTCTTGCTTAACATCCCAAAAGAAATCATTTCAAACTGTCTAGCATAAGCAACACTCAACGAGGTTACAAGAAAACTTACAAGAATCAATGCAAATTCATTTTGAAAAAAGTCCCCATGGTTAATCGCATAAGGAACTGTAATGACGATTATTAGTACTAAAAATCCAAAACACAAGGCATGAAATTTATCAAAAAACTCCATCAAATTATCCTCCTCAACAAACAAACTTCCCTACAAGTCATCCTTGAGCTCTAATCTTTCCAAAACAAACCATTTTAGTAACCAAAATCCGACCACATAGCCAGCCCCTAAGAAGATAGCCATTAAAGATAGCATGGAATTTAGGGAATTAAAGACCACCGCAGATACAAAGGTTAGCACAAAAACGTTAAAGGCAATGGTGTCAGAAGCCAAGACTAGAATATAGGGTGTCAACCAGTCTAAGGTTTTGGAATCTAGGAAAAATAAGTGTTTATACATGATAACCTCCTCTATGGCTGAAAAGCAAGCCTTGGTTTTTTTACCCCAAGACTCTATGTAAAAAAGTGAGCAAAAATGGTAAGTTTGCGATGATATTATTAACAATATGAATCGAATAAGAGGGATAGATAGTCTTTGTATAGCGTGTCAAACCACCAAATATACATCCAACTGCTGTATAAACCAGAAGGTCTAATAGACTAGGAAAACTTGAAAAATGGGGTAAGGCGAACAAAACCGACGGAAATAGAATATCCAGTCCCCATCTTGAATTCTTAAAGAAGGCATGTTGAAGCAATCCCCTACATACCAATTCTTCCATCAGAGGTCCTAGTACGATTAAGGTTAGGTAAACTCCGAACTCTGCAAAATTGGTCTCACTATAGGCAATAAACAAATTCCAACCTTCGTTTGTCCCCTGAACATGTTTAGCTGTCAGATAGTTAAAGCAGATAAGCATGACAGCTGCTAACATCGTCAGAACAGAATAACTCAACCACTTTTTCCTAGGGATACGAAAGAGATAAGCATGGCCCGACCTGATCAAAATCCAAACCAGCAGGCCTATAAAGAGAAGACTGATGATGTTTCGAATCCAGATGACATTTCCTACCCAAGACGAGAACTCCCAATAATTTCTCCAAAATTGGGTTGTCCAAAACAATCCGAAAAACAAAAATAAATAAGAAAGGACTGCACTTGTTTTGAAAAGAATAGAATATTTTTTCATAGAAACTCCTTCGTAGCTTTGCTATCGTAGCTGCCATCAATTATCATTTATACTCTTCGAAAATCAAATTCAAACCACGTCAGCGTCGCCTTACCGTACTCAAGTACAGCTTGCGGCTAGCTTCCTAGTTTGCTCTTTGATTTTCATTGAGTATTAATCCTCTATCATTCAGTCTCGGTAGCTATCACCATAACTTTGATAAGCCAATACATCTACCCTTGTGTACTTTTGTTGCTGTTAAAAACTTTATATTTTTCATCATCTAGGTAGTCAATTCTTTTCAAAACGATAGGCTAATCATCCTTTTTCTACCTAATCATTTTATAAAACTTGATAGTCTCGATGAAAAGTTGTGGCAGATACCACTCTATGATTTGTGAGGTCAAGATAATCTCCTGGATAGCCAAGGACATACATACTATAACCAGCAAAACCTCCTCCTGCCGTTCCGACTAGGCCAATTTTGAGATTGGTTACAAGAGAAGACTGAAGTCCTGACATTAAAATTCGGACATGATTGTCTAGCCATACTATGTAATTCTTTTGCAAGGCGTCTTCTACCCAACCTGGTTTAGGAGTATCTTTACCAATTTCCCAAACTTCTACTATTTGATTTTTATATTTTGCTTGCATCTTTTTAATCTTTCTTTTAGGACTCTCACAGGGTTTTTATGTTCTTCTTACCTGGTCTATGTTTTAGCAGACTATAGATCGTAACAGAGGTACTTACCAGTACAAGAACATGTCTCCAGAGTTCTGTTGAAATCATGAGTACTCTTATACAAAGAACAAGAGATAGCAATATTATTACAACGCGGGCAAATAAATCTAACAATTCGACATACTTTTTCATTTGATTCCTCCATTTAGAATCATCAAAATAAGGATTCAAGAATTTTGCATTTTACAGATAATACTTAGCAGATATTATTTTAAAATCATCCATCTTATTTTGATGATCTATTCCAGACCTATAAAACTTCTATGTTCAAGATTCAAAGTGGCTTTTTCTCCATTTTTTATTGAACTGAATGAAGATATAAACCGAAGCAAAGTATGCTAGTGCATCCATTACATAATACCACTCATTTCCTCTAAGCGGATAAAGACAAGTTTGCATGATTACATACAAGATGACAATCGTAATTATTTTTTTCGCCATAAGAATCACTCCTTTATTTCAGTTTAGCATTGATATCCTTGTAACTTTTACACACTCAGTATAGCACTGCTTTTTTAGGTTTTGCATTCAAATCTTAAACCGTCGTCAAAAACTCTTAAATTACAAGAACTTCTCTTAAAAAAGACCAGCAGTCTGAAAACACTGCATGTAAGTTTTTTTTGTGAGCTTACTTTTTATAATACTTCAAACCCCAAATGAGCAGCAGCATGATGATTAAGCAGAGAACAGAAGCAATATAACCAATCAGTTGTTGATAGGATTCTGCCGCCGTCATACCCCTATACAAACCGATAATCGACATAAAACCTGTCAATCCGATGAACATGAGTTGATTGGTTCTAGGATTGACCAACTCATCATCTTCAAACTTTCTCACTCTCATTTCCCTAGTGAGGTAAACAATCACCAAAATAGAAGCCAAGTTAACAACCACTAAAAGCAATTGAAAAACCAAGGAAAATTGCAAAAACTGACGAGAGAGAAATAAATAAGTAGAGATCAGTACAGGAAACTGACCTAGGAACAATCTGGCTAAGAAGATGTTCCGTTTTTGAAAAAGAAAAAGTTTTTCATTTCTTTGCTCCTTTCTTTTCATTAAAGCAAAAATAAATCATAACTGCAATCATATAGGCTATGGTATAAAATAAATGATACAATTACTCTCCCCAAGCGGAGACATGATTAGATACAAGATGAAAATGACAAGTATTTTTCTTCATAAAATTTTCCTCCTAAATGTGTGCTTTATTTTAGTTGAGCTATATCCTTTACACTGCTAGTATAGTACTCCTTGTGACCGTAATTCCTCAAAATCATAAATGAGTCTTCAAAAACCTCTAAATTGTAGAAAAATGAAAAAGCAAGCAGGAAAACATGCTTGCCCTAATATATCTTAACAGATCAAAAACGCACTCATCTTTGCTTCACTTTTTCTGATACATTCTCACTGATAGCGCTAGGACGAGAAGGCTAGCAGCTAGCTAAAACTAGAAGGGTGAGGCCTGTATGTAAGATTTCAGGTGTCCTCTCTATTCGGCTGATGAGACGTACTAAAGAAACCCTGCCATCTGAATGAGGAGCAAGGTTCTGCCTAACCAATGATGTCTGCTGAGTTTTCAACTGCATGATAAAAAGGCTGGTAGCAAGACACAGGGTTGCAACAATTATAATCAGATTAGCTCCTGTACCTTCTCCTTCGTTGACTAGAAAACATGAGAAAGATTGGATAGGATGAGTCAGTACAGAACACGCTATAAAATAAGATTTCTGGTTCGTTTACTTTTTCCTCGTATATTATAAAAAGTCAGGCTGGATAAGGACAAATCATGGCAGTGTTTTTCAACCTAAAATGCCTAGGTCCTCTTGTTCACACATTCTCCTAATCGAAGTTGACAGCAAATAGACCGCCAAAAACCTGACGAAAGACTTGATCTTGACAGGTGGTATTGAGACTGGCATTGGGATAACTTTCCACAATCTTCATGACGGTATAGAGACCAACACCTCAGTCCTCCCCTTTAGAACTAACTCCAAAAGAAGATTTCAGAAACATCTATAGCCTCTTCTATGATGGGTTTTCAACGATAAAAGGTCTCCTGTGCGCCATGTTTTTATAAAGAGCGATTGAGACACGAGGTTGACTGGCCTCTGCACTAAGCTTCAATGGCATTGTCACAGGATGAGACACAATAGTCAGAAAAATCAAAGCAGACTCATACTCTCGACTTGAATCTCCTCAGGAACTTCGACATTAAAGACAATATCCTTTTCTCTGGCTTTTAGAAATTTTCCTGCTAGGAGACTTTTAAGGGCACGGTCACGAATATTCACCAATCTGCCAAGGTCATATTTATTGTCCTGCAATTTTTGGCTAGAGTCCTTCAAGACGGAGTCGTAGACCTCTTTATCCTCTCCATATCCTCCTCTTTAGTGCCCAGACGTAAGCTAGTCAAGAGGTTGGTATAATCATGACGAAAGCTCCGCACTTCCTTATAAAGCTCCTCTATATGCCGACTATACCGCTCCATATCTCTATAGCGCAAGTCCTGCTCTTGGTTCAGTTTTTCCTGAAGTTTTTCCTTCAAAATAGGTATCCAGCTTCTTGAGTAATCCCCATAAAAAGAGCAGGTAAAACACTAGAATCAGATGGCGAACAGTCGTTGATTGGATCCCCTGTTCATATTCAAAAAAAGTCAGACTTTCCATGACTAGATAGTAGGCTCACATTATCCAGTTAATCTTAGTCAAGAACTTTTGAAAACTTTTTATCGAAAATATCTTTTTCAAGCTAGTAAAATCATAGCCCAACCATTTCAAAATAATGAAAACTATGAAGCAATCGAAAAACATAATCAATAAAAAGGCAGGATTGCCATCTCCATCTACTATTCCTTGCCCCAAAAATGGAAACACAAAATAGGAAATACCTCTATAAAAGAGATCTACTAATATCATTAGGAAAAGACCATAAAAGACAAGGAGTTTTTAAAGGAAGCCCCCTTAACAATATGAAGATAAGCCTATAGCCGAACAAAGGTTCTATAAAATAAGATAAATATTTGCTCACAGCTAAAAATTGAAAAGTCGCAAAAATGGCCCCTAGAAGAAATTTCAGAAGAAAAGCTTTGAAAATCCTCTCAAAAGTGAGACCAATTCCATCTACCTTAAAGAAAATGACAATTTCTAGTCCATTAATAACAAATGTGCATACAACAATATCCAAGCAATGTTCATAAACTCTCCTAGCTTAGTGTAAGTTATTGATGAGCTCTCAGACACTTCCCTGACCTTATAACGTGCGATCAGACAGCTTCCACCATTGGGAAGAAAAGGGTTTTTCTTTCTTATCAAACGAACGACGTTGGTTGGATTGACTAGAAAAGAGCGATGGCACTGCAAGAGACGGGGCTCCTGCTTGAGAACCTCCTCTAAACTCGCCGTAAATTCCAACCTATCCGTCTTGGTATAGAGAATGACACGATGGGGTCTTGGGGACGTTTCGAGATAGTAAACCTCTTTAAAGGGATACTGGAATTGGGCGGATTTACTGATTTAAAGTAAAAAGCAATCTTCCGCTAGACTTTTACTGTCTTGACTATTGGCATAGAGGAGGGCTGTCTCGATACGAGATTCAAATTCCTCTGCCGAAAAGACCCTTATCAATGTAGTCCAGCTGACACTTGGTAGCGAAAGGACAGGGCATAAACTCCGAGTGAGTTGTTGTCACAAAAGACAATCAGGGCATGGAGAGTCCGTCCCGAATCTTTCTAACCACTTCTAGCCTTCATCTCTTCGTTTCAGTCTCAATGTCCAAAAAGAAAAAGCTGATGCGCACCTTCTCCATACCTCTGCCAACAGTTGGTCTGGTTTCCCAAAAGACTTCAAAAAGAACTGGGAATGATACTCTGTTTTTTCAAAAGTTTTTCAATCGTCTTTTCAATTCTGGCTTGTTGGGAAAAATCATCTTCTAAAACAAATATTCTCATCTTCTTACTCTCCTTGTTTCAACCATTTTTGGCGAATTTCTCTATAGCGACGTCTGGATATGAACGGCATATCGACCTTCTTCTCAAGAAAAGAAGTCTTTGATTGAAAGTTCCATGGATTTTACTCGTTCAAGGTTAACCAGACAATTTCGATGAGCATCATTAAAGTTTTCCCCATATTGTTTCTCAAGCTTGCTTAAATTTTGAAACAGATCGAGCTAGCGTCTTCTGCTAACAATTAGCACGGTATGGGCTTTACTTGGATGCGTTTGGATGTAGTAGATATCCTTTATGTTTAATTTGAAAATTTCTTTCTCTTTTTGGATGATGATATAGTTCATGGATAAAACCTCCTGAAGAGAGGATACCCAAGAAAGTCTAGAAACTATTTTTCACCAAATCCTAAACGGTTCTTAAAAATTCCTAAAAGAGTCGAAGTTTTTCTCTAGAAAACTACGAGTAACCTTACAACTATTTTTATCATAAAATCTCCTATTTCAATTCAGGAAATTTCAATGACAATTAAAGAGTTAAAAAGGTAAAGAGTAAAAAGTGATAGGCTAAGTTATAGAAAGACAAAGGCTTCAAACAACTTTAAAACCATCACAAAGGAGGAATTCTCACTGGCGAAACAGACCCAATCAAAAACTCAGGCACTGATAACTGAGTTAAACAAAAGCTTACCAAGTCTGCAAACAAGCAACAGCTGACGATGTCGTTTCCAGGAGCAACTGGACAATATACTCCACTTTCTCTCAAAGCTGAGACAATGAAATAATCGATTCTTGATTGAGCTGGGAAAAATTTTGCAAACTTCCAGTCTTCTCATGGGGGCTCAGCGCTCTCAATCCAGACAGCTCCTACTCGCTGCCGCTTGGAGCCTACGACCGCTTCCACTTTGACCAAAGTCAAAACCAAGTTGAGTCTCCGGTCAGCTTATCTTGTAGTAACTACAAAGAGCTGAGACAGATTGAACTCAACTTCTTGTGTATCATATAAGCAATGTTATGCTCAATGAAAATCAAAAGAACAAACTAGGAATCTGAGCCGCAGGCTGCTCAAAGCCTCGCTTTACGAGGTTTGCGGGATAAAACTGACGTGGTTTTGAAGAGATTTTTCGAGGTATAGATCTCTGACCAACCATTATCCTGTAGTAACTAGCTGAGACAGATTGAACTCAACTTCTTTTTAGTGTCATATAAACAATGTTATACTCAATGAAAGGTCAAAAGGCGAACTAGGAAGCTGGCCGCAGGTTGCTAGCACCGCTTTTGAGGTTGCAGATGGATGCTGACCCTGGTTTGAAGAGTTTTCGAAGTATAAGTCTCTACAGACCAGCCATTTATCCTGTAGTGACTTCAGAAGCTGGACAGATTGAACTCAACTTCTTTTTGGTGTCCTCTAAACAATGTTATACTCAGATGAAAATCAGCTGAGCAAACTAGGAGGCTATGCCAAGATGCTCAAAGCACTGCTTTGAGGTTGCAGATAAAAGCTGACGTAGTTTGAAGAGATTTTCGAGGATTAGTCCTGCATCTGACGTTTTCACACCTGATAGGGAGATACAAGATTTGCAAGACCAGTCCAGCTCAGGAGGGCTAGAAAGGGCTAGTTTTCTTGGAGGGAGTAATCCAACTATCAGATTTGAACCAATAAAAACAAAACCAGTCAATCCTCGGACAACTGCCTGTAACCCTTTTCCTTTTGATCCTTGTCATAGCGGGAAAAAGTTGGGTCAAATATTGGTAATCAAAAGCATGATGGGGCCCAATAACTGAAAGAGCAAAAGGAGGTAAATAGAACCGACCACTGCTGTCAACTATCCAAGCTTGCTCGATAAGATCAACGCGCAGAAGGCAGGAAGAGGCAGACTGAGGCACAGAGTCTCCATTTTCGCGATAAGAACGAAGATAGGGGTTCTGCCAGATCTTGCTCGGTACATTCTGGACTGCTTTTAGGATAGAAAATCTAGATAGGCACGACGCTTGACGCTGTTTGAAAATTTCCCTTGACTTGGGTAAGAGGGCAGAAAGCGAAGCAGAACTGCTACGTTTGCTCTTGGGCAATCACATAGTCCCCAGTCAAGATGATTTTGCACTAACTTGTGCAGCCTTTTTCTGAACAGGAAATATTTCCGACTCCTAACAGAAGAACATAGACCCCAGCTCTAAGCCTAAAGCCCTTATGGCTAAAAAATAAGAGCAGAAGCAAGAAGAGTCTGTACTGACCCAAAAGATGAGGAGACCAGACTTTGCTTCTGGATGTGTTCTCTCACTTCTTCTTCAGCTACTAGAAAGAAGAAGCTTATCAGGTGCTTCCATGGGGTCGCGATACAAACATGGTAAAAAACCAGAGACATCCCAATTAAGACCTAGGTTGGTAAGTGATTCTCAGAAAATACTGGAGCAGTTGACTATACTGATAGGCTAGAAAACCTACCAAGACCAGTACCAAGACAAAGTGGTCATTGAGCACCTGGCGCGAATAACACGACACACTCTTTACGAAAAGCCTGCTTTCGCTTTTAGAAACAAGTCTTTCATCTGTCCTCCTCTTTTGTTCAAAACGCCAAATAGATGTCTATTGAGGACTTGCTTGAAGGCATGCGCAAAAGCTTGTCTGAGTGCTTGAGCCCCTTTAGCTCTCACTTGACCTTTGCGAGCAGGCCAGCAGGAGTCTGCACATTTTTCAGCAGAGTCAGAGCGCGTGCCTCATGAGGATGGAGCACGCTCTTTTCCGGAGTCCAAAAAGCTAGGAATCAAGTCCTGGGTGCAGATCGAGACCAAGGAAGGGTTCATCGGCGGTAAAGAGAGTCGGATGCGACAAAGGCACCGATCATCCTGTAACCTTCTGTTTCATCCTTTTGAAAATGAACAGAAACCAAGTCTGGTGTCTGATCCAAACCAGAACATTTTAAAAGCGGTTCTACACGTTCAAAAGCTAGATTTGCTCTAATACCATAGGCCATGGCAACCGTCTCAGATATGTTTCTCTGAGGTCAACTCCTCGTACAGACTAGAGTTTCAGGGATATAACCAATCTGCTGACTGATATTCAAAAGTAGCACCTAAGTTGCAGCCGTCTGATGTTTGACTTTCTCCACTATAAGGTGTCAAAAGTCCAATAATTTCATTGATGGTCGTTGATTTTCCTGCACCATTGAGACCGATCAAACCGACCAACTGCCACTTTTCAACTGTAAGACACATCTTTCAGGACAGGGACATGGACACTAGCCACCTGTCAGGTTTTAATTTCTAACATATTTCTCCAAATCTGGTATAATGTAGCTATATTATATCAAATTTAATACACTAAATTGGTTTTTCATGCGGATTGTATTTTGTAGAAAATTATCACGCAGGGGAGATTCCGCATCGAGGTTTGCGAAGATGATCAGTTCTTGTCCTTGCTATGTACCTCACAGCCTGGTCACACCTTGGTCGTACCAAAAGAACACTACCGCAATCTTTTTAGAAATGGATGCGCAAGTGCTAGCCAGCTTTTTCCTTAAGTACCAAAAGATCGCTCAAAAGTCATGAAAGCTACCAAAGCTGAAGGTATGAATATCATCGCCAACTGTGAGAAAGTTGCTGGACCAAACGGTTTTCCATACCCATGTCCCGCACCTGCTCCTCGCTATAGTGCAGATGACACTAGTGACATATGGGCAGACAGACTTCGACAAACGCCAGGTCAGCTGAAACAATTAAAGCACGCGGGAGTCACTATGAAACTATCAATTTACTACTTTTTGCAGGCTCTGCAGTCGAGTTCATACCTCCTCGTTAAAAATCGCCACTATCACTGAGAAGTTCTGATGCTGAGTCGTGTTGAAATGCCTTAGGATGACTTGGATATCATCCAAGATAGCCTGCAAATGATCTGCCAACAAACAGAACTCATCAGGAATATCAGTTTGACCTACAAGTTTAAAGGTCTTGGAAAAGACGTTTCAAACAAGATTAGCTGTACTAAAAAGAATTTGCAGGAAACTGAAAAGCTGAGGAAAAGATCCAAACTTTCTTGTTCCACTTTAAAGCCATTTGGGTCAGCAGATCCTAACAGACTAGGGGAGGGCATGAAAAATGAAACAATTTTTAAAAGGTTTTGACACTTGGATCATCCTGATTATCTGTGGTGGCCTCTGCCTTCTTGCAGCTCTGGCATTTCTAATACTGGCCAATCTTTTTAAAGGCCTCACAAGTGACATCCAGAGGAAAATGAATCACTAAAACCGATCTTTCTGCCCTTGACATCATCTGAAAGTGAGAATCAAATGGAAGTTATCAATATGAGGAGAGCTTAGATGTGACATTCTCGAGTGAAGTCAGTCAATAGCCACCCAGTCCTAAAAGTCCAAGCTCACAGAGCCAACTCAAAGTCTAGCATTCTAAACACAGAAGAATTTCCTACTATTCAGTAAGACAACTTATTCAATCTGGTTTCTTCAATTTTTGAGGAGGGCAGGAAGTATTTCCGAAAAGTCGAGAGAAATCAAATCCTTCTTACTTTATTCTCTCTTGGAGGGTATGAAAGCATGAAAAGAGGAATCAGACGTTCTGAAAAAAGCTTTAACTTTGGTGGATATTCCAGGATAATTCGGCGATTAAGCGCATTGATACCGTACCGTTAAGCCTGGTGAGGAAGCTCATAAACTCATTCAAGAAATGGATGCGGCTGGCTTACTCATTCAAAAATATCAATAGTAGACCAGTTGAGAGATCTTTCTCCCATGCTAAAAGTCTCTTAGATTACTTTTGAAAAAGAGCCCGAAAGGCTCTTTTACTTTATACTTTATTCTCGTCAAAGGCATCCTTAATATGGTCAAAAGGCCTCTTTGGATTGACTTTTAGATCACCAGCAGCTGCAGTTCTTTCAAGGCTGCTTTTTGTCGTTCGTTCAAGCCTGTTGAGTCACGACATTGACAGATAACGTATTGAGTCTGAGAACTATGCCACGAAGGTTAGGCGCACCTTTACACGTAGGCGGAATCGTTTACCAGTCTAAGGTTCCTTCTGGAATGACTAATTCTACATCACCATGAACTGTAGGGGATGTCTGCTGTATCACCAAGTGCTGCTTGAACAAAATTGAGGTTCCAAAATTGCTAGAAGATGAGTAGTTCCTTCACGTTCAAACTATCACTAGCTTCAGCACAGAAACCACCACGTATAGAGTCACCATAAGGACCTCCATTAAAAACCAGCTTCACCCTTGACCAGCTGTAGGCGGATTTGTTGACGTGTTTCCACCAGCGTAGGTACGTGTACGCTATGGAAAGCTGTCATGACCAGTTTCGCGACAGGTGTGGCATGGATCTTTGTTCTTGACCACGACCGCTGACAGACATCACAGGTTACCTGGCGACGCATCGTCTCGAGGAGGGTGTTTGGGTAGCCAGCATTGGTCACACCTGGTCCATGACAGCGTCCACAAAGTAACTGGGCTTGTTCAGGTTTAGCACCAGACCCGACTACAAATTACGACAGCTTTGGCTGCGTGTGTGTTGACTTCCTTCTGTGCGTATAGCTTCTTCATAGGGTCAGGTGAGACGCGATGCTGGAGGTCGTCTCTTGACGAGAGCGTTTTGGATTACGTGCTGCTCTGCCACCACCAAAGAAGCTTGAGAGATGTCTTCAGGTCCGCCAAAGCCACCACTGCTCAAATCCAGAAGCCTCCGCAGCCGCCAGCTGCAAAACCACCATTGTACCATGAGCACCATATTGGTCATAGGCAGCACGTTTCTGTTCATCCTCACAGAAGTTTCATAAAGCTTACTTGAACTTCCTTGTACTTGTCCTCAGCACCAAGGATCGTTGTTGATATCTGGGTGATGTTTTAGATAATTTCCGATAGGCTCTGCTTGGTCTCATCTTGAGATGCATTTTCTTGATACCTCAAACGGTCAGCAAGGGATTCAGTCTGTTCCTGCTAGAGATACTAGAGCGGACAGAAAGCGACTGAAATTTAGGAAACCGACAAGAAATCCTGATTTCTTAGGCGGGTTCCATCTAATTTCCAAGCTCACTCGAGTTCAATTCTCGGGCAACGCTGCGTCCTTTTCTTTTCCAGATTAAGTAAGAAATTCTGGAGGCGATCATGTCAATTTCTGAACACGACTCGCTCCTATTCTATCGCATGTCGCGAATTTAGCCACCGATGTGGGTCAGGTTCAATTCCTTTCTTTCATCTTGAGTAGAAACTGGGGCTCCGTTTCGTCGATACACTCTTTGTTCCTTTCTATAATGCTGGTCTCACATCTTTAGAGGGTGTTTCTGCTGCTTCATGATCCAAACTGTAGTCAATCTGATACGGTAAATTGACCTAAATCCTCTTCAGCATACTCGTTTTGTTCTTTGAAAATAGTTGTCCTGTTCTCTACCAACCTTAGACACTAAGAATCTCTTTTCTAGCAAAGCTCTTTGGTATGTGCATGATACCGATAGCCGCCAATGATTGTTTGTATCTTACTGAGGAGCTTTCGGTTGGAAATTTTCGCGAGAAGAAATTTCAAAATAGTCAGAAGTTTTGCCGAATTCCACCTGTGAATTTACGTGTCGCTTCAGCAGACCTGCTTTCGCTAATAGCGAGGCGCTGAAGAAATGGCTGCAGTGGGATATCGCGCTCCTGGAGTCCCTCACGCAAATCAATTTCTCATCCTTTCGACAGGTCAATGTTAACCATTCGGGTAAAATCACAAAGAATAATCTTCTAGATTTATTTGATCTAGTGTTTTCGTCGGTTGACAGGGCAAATCATCCTCAGAGACCACTATCGAATGATCTGAAGCGACATAATCAATCGTGACGTCAAAAGACAGAGCTAAAGTACTCGTTAAAGCGGTTATTTCATAAAGAGAAAAATTAGGATAAATGATACAAAGTACTTTTTTCATTCGCAACATCCTCTATTTTACCGAAAAACAGAGGCTGGGTTGCAACCTCTGGATTTCTTCTTATCATTTAGTTGTTAAGCTGAATTGAGTTTCGGATTAAAGGAATCCTAAAATCTCAGGCCTTTCTCGCTGAGGTTGCTAAAACAATCCACTGGATTGTTTTACTTCTCCGTAAACTCTCCGTCTACGACGTCATCGCCTGCGTTTCCTGTTGCTTGTGCGCCTTCTGCTCCAGCTTGAGCTTGTTGGGCTGCTGCGGCTTGTTCATAGAGTTTAACGGCAAGTCCTTGTGCTTTTTCGTTCAAAGCTTCAAGTTTTGCTTTCATGTCATCCAAGTTGTTGTCTTCTTGGGCTTTCTTAAGCTCATCGAGGGCAGCTTGGGCAGCATCACGTTCTGCATCGAAGCCTTTTACCTTCAGTTTCTGATTGTCTTTTCAGTCGCAAAGATTGCTTGGTCTACTTCGTTACGAAGGTCAACTTCTTCTTTTACGTTTCTTATCTGCTTCAGCGTTAGCTTCTCATCTTGTCATCATGCGGTCGATTTCTTCGTCTGTCAAACCTGAGTTAGATTGGATAACAATTGTTTGTTCTTTTTGAGTTCCAAGGTCTTTGTGCCTTAGATACAATACCGTTCTTATCGATGTCAAATGTAACTTCGATTTGTGGGATACCACGAGGTGCAGCAGGATATCTGTCAATTGGAAACGTCCAAGAGTCTTGTTATCTGCTGCCATTGGGCGTTCACTGTGAAGAACGTGGATATCAACGGCTGGTTGGTTGTCTGCTGTGCAGTTGAGAAGACTTGCGAGTTTAGATGTTGGAATAGTTGTGTTACGGTCGATGAGTTTTGTGAGAGACTCACCCATTGTTTCGATACCAAGTGACTAATGGTGTTACGTCAAGAAGGACAACGTCTTTAACACTCACCAGTGATGAGCACCACCTTGGATCGCTAGCACCCATGGCAACAACTTCATCAGGGTTCACTGATTTGTTTGGTCTTCTATGCAGTTTCAGCCTGTAGCTTCTACAACGGCTGACGGATGCAGGTTGAACCACCAACTGCAGAATCACTTCGTCGATATCTGACAAGCTCAAACCTGCGTCTGAAAGGGCTTGGCGAACTGGAACTGGTACGTTCTACAAGGTCTGAGTCAAATCGTCAAATTTAGCACGAGTCAATGTCATTTCCAGAGTGAAGAGGTCCAGCCTCACCAGCAGTGATGAATGGCAAGCTGATTTGAGTTGAAGTTACACCAGAAAGGTCTTTCTTCGCTTTTTCAGCTGCATCTTTCAAACGTTGAAGCGCCATCTTGTCTGTTGACAAGTCGATACCATTTTCTTTCTTGAATTCTGCTACCAAGTAATCGATGATGGTCAAAAGTCGTCACCACCGAGTTTGTCTCCCTGCAGTTACGACCACATCGAAGACACCGTCACCCCAATTCAAGGATAGATACGTCAGAATGTACCACCACCAAGGTCGAGATACAAGATCTTCTTTGTCAGTCTTATCAAGAGCCGTAAAGCAGAGCTGCTGCTGTTGGTTTCGTTGACGATACGTTCTACTTCAAGACCAGCGATTTTACCAGCATCTTTAGTTGCTTGACGTTGCGCATCGTTGAAGTAAGCTGGAACTGTGATAACTGCTTTAGTTACTTTTTCACCAAGGTAGTCTTCAGCGTAACCTTTCAAGTATTGAAGGATCATAGCTGAGATTTCTTTGTGGAGTGTATTCTTTTACCGTTAGCAGAAACTTTTCAGAGTACCCATCTTAGATTTGATAGAAATCACTGCATCTGGGTTTGTTACTGTGACGTTTTGCAGCGTCGCCAACGATGATTTCACCATTTTTGAGAGAAACTAGGATGGGTTGTACGGATCCTTCTGGGTTTGCGATAATTTTTGATTCAGTTCCTTCAGGCTGCAACTGCTGAGTTTGTTGTACCTAAGTCAATACCGATAATTTTGGGACATGTTTTTCTCCTTAGATTTATCTTCTTTTTCTTTTTGATACTCTAGTGGCGACGTCGTCAGAAGCTGACTTCGTCAATCTCTTTGACTAAACTTTGAGCCCTCGGGTCTCAAAGTTTGCGAAAATCGCCACGGCGAAGGTATCGCCTTCGGTTCGCTTCGCTCACTATTGGTAAAAGCCGAGACCGTTTCTTATCTTTCTTTCATAGTTTGTTGTCATTTCGGACACGGTCTATATTATGTTATGACGACGAGGGTCGAAATCGATATATGGCGACGACGGAGGTTAGATCGAAGGCCAGGCAAACGCCATAGCGATTGCCGTTTTTCTGACACAGTTGCTGGCTGCCGTCAGAAATTGCCTAGTTATACACCACCACCATAGCCCGGTCTTAGGATGCGGTCATGGGTTTGTATCCTTTTTGGAAGACTTGTCGCGATGGTATCTGCTGGATGCTCATCATCAGCTGGAACTGTTTGAGTCGTATGCTGATAGTTACGGGTCAAATTCTGCCGTCAGCTGCGATTTCTTTCAATTCCTTCTTCTTTAAGGGCATGAATCAAAGCTTTTCTTGCACCATTTCTGAACCTTTTTGACATCGTCCGTCAAAGCCTTCAACGGCAGGCACGCTCAAGGTTATCCAGAGAGAGAATCGCTTTCGCCAAATCTTGGCTGCGATAGCGTTGCAAGAGTTGACGTTCTTCATTGGCACGGCGTTGAATATTTTGCATTTCTGCATGAGCGCGAAGATATTTATTTTCAAACTCATCTGCACGTTCATTTGCCGAGTCAATTCAGACTTCTCAGGAGTTGTTTTCTTCGGCTGTTTCTGCAACTTCCTCTTCTTTACTGCTTCTTCATTTTTATATCTTGGGCCATTTCGCCTCCTTTAATGATTTCAATCTTAATTCACTTCATAGTGATTACTGCTGAGATAGCGGTAAAAATCCGTCAACTTCATGGTTTAGAACTCGATTAACGACGACTTTGGTTGATTGACCAATTGTTGATAATCCAGATTAACTGGACCAATAATCGCCAGGATTCCCAATCCACGATAGGGAATTAAAATTTACTACTAATCACTGCTAGGTCAGCTAAACAGGATTCTCGGCTATCTGCAACTCGGACACTTTGCATCTGGTCACCAATCAAATTTTCTCGAATCTCCAAAGCAACCTTTTGTGGTTGATCAAAGAATTGATAGGCTTCTAGATTCGCAAAATTCAAGAGATTGACTTTCCCAGAAACCACCATATTTTCATTGAACATTTCTTTGAAAATATGTTCGACGAGGTCCATAACATTGTCCGTCGTTGTAAAGTAACGTTGGATAATCTGCGGGATCTCTGTCCGAATCTTGTAGTGAATATCCAAAACAGTCTGTTCCAGGAAACGTTCCTGAATCATGGTCTTGAGGCGATTTAAATCCTCCTGCAAAAAATTTCTCGGAATCAAAAACTGACTGGTAACTGTTCTAGACTCATCAAGCGTAAAAACTGCCAGAGCTGTATGTTGTCCGAGGACAACAATATCAAAAGCTGTCAGCTTCTGCCTACTTGGTTCGACATCCAGTGCTACAACCGTACAACCACTCAAGTCTGACAAGATTTTAGTTGCTTCTTGAAGGATATCCTCAAGCTTGAAGAACTCCTGATCAAATGCTTTTACAATCTCATAAACTTGATTCTCAGCTAAACGGTCGAAGGACAAGGAGTGTTTGACATAGTATTGAAATCCAGCCACACTCGGCATCCGACCACTGGAAGTATGAGCCTTTTCAAGCAAACCTTGCTTTTCTAGAGCTGCCATATCATTTCGAATGGTAGCACTACTAGAGTTGATAGACTCTTGCAAGGCCTTAGATCCAACAGGTTCGTGCGTTTTGGTAAAGATGTCAATAATCAGATTTAAAATATTCTGCTGACGTTCTGTAACCATCGTCGTCCTCCTCTCTGATAGATCTTTTTTAGCACTCGATACATCCAAGTGCTAACTTATGATTCTATTATACACCCTTAGAAAAGAATGTCAAGACAAAAACTCAAAAAATTAGCACTCTTTTGTCAAGAGTGCTAAAAATCGGTCTGAGGACCTAGAAAATCATCTTACATTCTCAAGATATTTCTTTTTAAGTCTGTAAAAACTATAGATTAGATAGGAAATCATGAGGGCATAAAGGGCAAAGATAAGGAAGAAAGACTGAGAGAGACTTTCGCGAAACAGGCTCATACAAATAACTAGACCGCCAGAGATAGAAACTATAGATGTACGAAGTCTAGATTTCACATCAGCCCATTGAAGACGATTGTCCATGAAAGATTGATCATTTGAATCTACATCACAAGTTACTTTTCGAAAAACAGTATAAGAACAATTTTCCACAGATTCCCATCCTCTATCCTTAATACTTTGTAAATCTACCTCATTTTTTCTAAGGTAGCTAGTATTCCACACACGGTAAATTATCATCTGGTCGGCATGGTTCAAAATAGAAAAAGCCAAAACGATTCGATTTAAATTTCCAACCTTTCAAATGCATCTCATGCAAATAATCTTCTACCTTATCCAAATCAAAAATGGTAAACATTCGAAATTGTACTTTGCTATTCATTGTCTAACCTCCAAAATGGTTTTATTTATCAGATAATTCTTTCCACTTTTGAAACAATCTCCAAAAAATATAAGAAATCTGAATCGTGAAAACTATCAATAAAGTACAGTCTATGATAACAATCAAAAACATTCCCCAACTGAAAGAACTACCTCCACTGACAAACTTTGAGAAAACCGGTAGTAGCGCTGAAAAGAGAAGCAAAATAGGAAGCATCCGCATTGTTAAAATCTTCTTGACCATTGCTAACTTCCCGGCCGCGTCATTATAAATTTCAAACTCGGCATCCGACTCAACTCCAGAATAAAGCTTTCTAAAGTAGGAAAAACCATTAAAGTCTGTAATATGCTCCCACCCACAATCTTTAAATAGTTGTAAATAGGAAGCTCTCTCTGACTTTTTCATAGGATAAAAGTCCAACTGATAAACCACCTGCTCCGGTTGGCACTTTTCAAAAGTATACTTAACTGCAACTACTAAGTTAGAGTAGCTTACTTCCTTAAGTTTCCAGCCCTGAGCATGCATTTCTCCGAGATAGAGAGCTTCTCTATCATAATCCGCAATGGTAGCAATTCTATAAACAACTTTCTTTTCCATCAAAGCTCCTCCCGACTGTTTCTGTAGAGCCGCTCAATACGTTTCAACTCAATCTCTAAAACTTTTCGACCCAAGTCTGTTATCTGATAGATTTTACGTTTTTCCTCTTCTCGGACAAAAGAAACCAAACCATCCTTTTCCATCTTTGATAGGGTGCCCTACATAGTTCCAGGACTAATCGAAACTTGCGAATCTGTCATCTCTTTGACCTTTTGTGTAATACCATAACCATGGTTCTCCTTTTGCAGACAGAATAGAATATAAAAACCCGTTTCAGTCATGGGAAGGTAGACCCGCCTAATCTTATCTGATAATTCCATTTAATCAGACCTCCTATTCAGTTCGATATATCGCACCTCGTTATATAAAATATATCACAGCTCGATATAAATTGCAAGAAAAAGATCGTCCTCACGGACAATCTTTCTGATTGATCATTAGTATAGATCTAGGTAATTATCAATTTCCCATTGTGAAACGAAGGTTGCATAGCTTGCCCACTCAATTCGTTTTGGCTTCAAGGCAGCTGTGGATGTGTATTTCACCTAGAGCTGCTTTAACCACTTCGTCTTCTGTCATAGCCTTCAAAGCGTTGTGAAGAGTTGATGGAAGGTCTGTGATACCAGCCTCTTTACGCTCTTCTGCAGTCATGATATAGATGTTTTCTTCAATTGGCGCTGGTGCTTCGATTTTGTTTTCAATACCGTGCAAACCAACTTCCAAAAGAACAGCCATTGCGATATATGGGTTTGCCATTGGGTCTACTGAGCGCAATTCCAAACGTGTTCCCATTCCACGAGTAGCTGGAACTCGCGGACAAGTGGTGAACAGTTACGACCAGCCCAAGCGATGTAAACCGGTGCTTCATACCCTGGACCAAAAACGTTTTGTATGAGTTAACTGTTGGGTTCATAATGGCTGTGTAATTGTAGGGCGTGGCAGTCAAACCACCAGGAAATAATAGGCTGTTTCTGACAATTGCATTTCCTTTTTGGATCATTTTGGATCAAAGAAAGCGTTGTTCCTTCATCATCAAACAGGACATATTGCAGTGCATTCCTGAACCAGTGATACCAAATTTAGGTTTAGCCATAAAGGTTTGCATACAAACCATGTTTCCGCGCAATTGTCTTTACAACAAGTTTAAAGATTTGAATCTTGTCCATGCACGAAGAACTTCATCATAGTGCAAGTCAATCTCATGTTGACCTACGGCAACTTCAGTGGTGACTAGCCTCACTTCAAATCCCATTTTAGTCAAGACATTTACATTTCACGACGGGTATTATCGGCAAGGTCTGTAGGCGTAAAATCAAAGTAACCACCCTTGTCCATTTACTTCAAGAGTTGGGTCTCCATTTTTCATCAAGCTTGAATAGGAAGAATTCTGGATTCCGGACCAAGGTTGAAAGATTTGAAAACCAACTTTCTCCATGTGATGAAGAGCTCGTTTAAAGGTTGCTTCGAGGATCTCCAGCAGATGGCTCTCCTTCTGTTGTATAGACATCACAGATCAATCCTGCGACACTACCGTTCTCATCTCCCCAAGGGAAGACAGTCCAAGTGTCCAGGTCAGGGTACAAGTACATATCTGATTCATTGATACGAACAAACCCTTCAATAGAAGATCCATCAAACATAGCCTTGTTTGACAAGACCTTGTCTAGTTGTTCATCTGTAGCAGGAATTTCGACGTTTTTCATTGTTCCCAAAATATCTGAAAACATGAGACGGATAAAGGTTACATTTTTTTCCTTAACTTCACGACGAATATCTGCAGCTGTGATTGGCATGGTTTTTCTCCTTATATGACGACTTGCAGTTTTGCTAGTCACGACCAAGAAATGGTGTTGAGAAGCAAAGCGACTTTGTTGAAGAACTTCATTCCGAAGGGCTCGACGCACCTCAGTTTGACTAACTGGTTTCTTGGCTTTCGCCTCACGTTCGGCATATTTTTTCTTGATAGCAGCAATGTTCAGACCTTCAGAGATATAATCCTTAATCTCAAGCAATCGATCCATATCATTCAAAGAATACATCCGGCGATTACCTTCGTTTCGATCAGGTTTTATCAACTCTTGATCTTCATAATAACGAATTTGACGCGCCGAAAGATCGGTCAGCTTCATAACACTACCAATGGGGAAAACTGCCATATTGCGACGAAATTCTTTTTCCTTCATGTGCACTTCCTCTTCTTTCTGTCTATTATAGTCTAATAACCGATCAAACGAGTAATGTCACTTATATGACATTATTTTTTCTTTTTCTCAAAAATGCTACGTAAGCTGGTCAATATCATAATTTACGATAATTGCCACGAAAAACACCCATAAAAAGTTTCAAATACTCAGGCAAATACGTACAAAAACAGTCTCCCCGCTCGGAATAGAGGTAATAATCAGCATGGCTGCAACTCCCCCAATGACCCTGACTCATTGTTTCCATAGCAACATTTGTCATGATGGTTAACATGGTACATATCGGAACCACAAGGAGAGTTACCCAAAAGGCTCTATGAAAAAAGTTGTTCAAGAGAAAAGAAAAATCAGCGCGTAAAACCACCGATACTATTCCCTAAAAATACGTGATGTCCCAAAGTGGACGCTCTTATCAAAAGTCTTCTCTCGAAGCTAAAAACAGCTGTATGAGCTCCAATCTGCAACCCTTTCAGCCAAAAGAACCCAAAAGTCAAGGCACTAGAAAAACTGCAATACCCGTCTTAAAAAGTACGCATGCCTAATTTGAACTTAGCCTTATCAAATCTATATATAAAAATAACTCATAATTTAAACTTTCTATCTCCATTTTTATCATAAATTCACTCACTTTTGAGAAAGGTAGGACAATAAACTGTAGGAAAAAGACAGAAAAAGAGTGGGACAGAAATCGGTAATTCGTTAGAATTCGAGTTTCGTCAGTCCCTCTCCGCACAGTTGAGTAGGGCTGTAAAGCTGATGAAATCAGCGTAGTAAAAGCCCACTCAACCACTGCGTCTTGACTCGGCAATCAAAGACAATTGAGGGCGGACTTTTGTCCCAGCCTCAAGCTTTTTATTCTCATTTATTTTTTAAAACAGATACAAGAAAGCCAAGGTTATTAAGCTCGCTAGCAAACCTACTCCCCAGAAGAAGAAGTCGACCTTCCACTCACTCCAAGCTTGGCCTTTCCCAGAAAAGCCCCCCAACTCAAAATGATGGTGAACTGGTGTCATACGGAAGATACGTTTTCCTCCAGTCAACTTAAAGTAGGTGACTTGCATCATAACAGATGTTGTTTCAAAAACATATACAATCCCAATCAAGAGCAAGGTCCATTCTTGGTGAAGAGCCATGGAAATAGCAGCCAACATTCCTCCAAGAGCAAGACTTCCGACATCTCCCATGAAAACTTTAGCAGGCTTATGGTTAAAGACAAAGAAACCAAGAAGACCACCAATCATGGCAAGAATCACTAGGAGAATATCAACTGGTTTTTGTACATAAGCAATGACTCCATGGGCAGACAGACTAATCACTACTGAGATACTTGCCAAGCCATCGATTCCGTCAGTCAAGTTAACAGCATTTGAAAAACCAACTAACCAGAAGAGAGCAAAGAAAATGTAAAGAATACCTAAGTGCAATGGATACCCAAATACATTTAAGATATCTCCACCTCTTTCATAGAAGAAATAGAAGATAACTCCTCCGACTAGTTGAAGCAAGAGTTTTTGTTTTGGATTAAGCCCTTCATTGATTTTGCGAAAGACCTTGAGGAAATCATCCAAGAAACCAACCAAACCATACAAGACCAGGATAAATAGAATCATCCCTAGATTGTTGGTCAATTGATTGGTCAAAAGTGCAAATACAAAGCTGACCACAACTCCTGTTACGAAAGACAAGCCCTCCCATGGTTGGGTGTTCCTGCTTTTTGCTTGGTGTTGTTTGACATCCTCATGCATCTGTTGACCAGTAATTTGTGCTTTTCGGTAAAAACGGATAAAAGCTGGAATCCCGATAACTGTAAGAATAAAGGCAGATATTCCAGCAAGGATAGAAATAAGCATTCTAATCTCCTAATGTTATTTTTATTTTCTCGATATCTTTTAAAGCTGTATGGGCACGAACGCTTTGTTGTTTGACAGTCTGACCTGTCCCCTCAAATTCAACTTCGATATTCAACCACTTGGCAAGGGTTTCGATATTTTTCTTAGTCCAACCGTATAAGTCAGGCATCTCCTCTACCTTATCAGACAGAAGCAAGATTTGCTCGTTAGCATCCAGATTTGTCCCTTCTGCTACAGAGCTTTCCTTGATTTTTGTCCCTGAACCAGATAACAATCAGTTGGACAAGGGATTACGACGTAGCTCCTCCGCCAAATCTCCAGGACTATAATCGCTCATTTTCTGGCATGGCATAACTAGTTGTAGTTGTCACTTGGTCCAAATTCTTAGCTGTAGATTGAAGATTGGTAGATTCTTTCATTGCCGAAGCTCTCTCCAAGATAGGGGTTTGCAGATTCTCCTAACGGAATCCCAGAATAATGTTCGGTTGTTGAACTGTCACATAGAGATAAAATCTGGATTTTCTGCGGGATGCATAGAGACAACTGAGAAGATATAGTTTGTTTCCCCTCGCAGGTAGCCTCCATTTTTCTCATCTGCAATCTGAGCTGTTCCTGATTTCAAGGCAACATTTTGTCCTGGAACATTAATTGTTCCCTTACCAGTACTGTGATTGTACATAGTACCATAGGTGAGGATCTGTACCTACCATAACCATATGATCTCTAGTTACACTTGCTGCTTCCTTGGAAACCGGATTGCCAACTACTTCCTTTTGTGACTTACGAACAGTTTGATCATTTGGGTCATAGAGAGCGCTGATAAACTTAGGCTCCAACATAACACCATCATTAGCAATCGCCGTAAAGGCACGAAGCATCTGAGTTTGTGTTATTGAAATCCCTTGACCAAAAGAACTCATGGCAATATTGACAATGTTATCCTCAGGGAGTTGTCCCGCGTATTCATCAGTCATACCAAAACGAGTTGGAACTCCAAATTTGAAACGGTTGAGGTAGTCTAACCAAGTAGCATCTCCCATTTTTTGTTCAAGTAGACTCATTCCAACATTACTGGAGTGAGCGAAACCTTGTAAGAAAGTCATCATCCCACCAGTAGTCAAACCATCATTAACATCCCAATCTCGAATCGTCACATCCGCTATTTTTAATTCACTGCTATTGAAGTATTCTCCACTTGGGAAGGTATTATTATCAATAGAAGAAGCTAACGTCATAACCTTCATGGCTGATCCTGGTTCATAGTTACTTTGATAAAGAATATCACGCCAAACAAAGTCCTCTGTAATCCCTTCTTTGGTATCAGCATCAAAGGTTGGTCTTTGAGTTGTAGCGAGAATCTCTCCCGTCTTGGCACTAACCAAGGTCGCAGTCATATATTTACCCTTGACTTTTTCTTGGAAGGCATCCATTTGACTTTCCATGAAAGATTGTAAAGGACTAGATAGGGTCGTATAGACGTCTTTCCCGTTTACAGTCTGTCGGGTAACTTGCTCCGTACCTGGAACAATATTTCCTAAGCGGTCTTTTTCATAGGTAATGATACCGTCTGTTCCTGCCAATAAGCTATTCAAGGAACTCTCGACACCAGACGTCCCAATGAGACTCTTTGAACCATCCTCATTTTCATGCAACTGCGCTAGTCCGATGAAAGATGAAGCAAATTTTCCATTAGGATAGCTTCGATTTGGGCTTGTTGTAAAATCAACTCCCTGAACCTTAGCTGTTTCCAAATCCTTTTTTATGGACATCATATTGGCATAGGTAATACCATTCCCCTTTACACCAAAGGAAACTTGCTTAAGATTAGGTTGAGAAAGTTGTTCCTTGACGTAGGACTCATCCATATCTAGATATTTATGGAAGACTTCTGCAACCTTGCTATACTGAGACTCTTCTACATAGAGAATTTTCCCATTTGCAGATTTATATTCCTTATCGATAATCGCATAAATGTTGTAGGATGTTGCATCCTCAGCGATTGGTGTACCATTACGGTCATAGATAGTTCCTCGTTTTGCAGGAACTGTCCGAGTTGTTTGGTGGACCCTGCTTGCTTCCTTAACTAGGTCAACACCAAATTTTGAGCCTGTACCAATAATTACCGCAAAGTTAACCAAAAAAACAGCAAAGAGAATGACAGCCAAGAGACTAAGGCTTTTTCCAACTCGTCTGCGGTTTTCTAGAGGAGTTCTGCGATTCTTAATGGCAAAGTGTACTATTTTTTTCCATGTTTTCATATATTACTCCGCCGATCGGATATTTCCATTGTTTAATTGCAAGTCTTGCGAATCCGCAATTCCTGTCAGTCGTTCTGAACGGATCAATTCATTGACTTCTTGCTTAGCATCATCTAGCTCCGTTTTCTTTTCTTCAATCTGAGTATTAACAGTTGTTAATTCACTCTGGACTTGCAAGAGCTTGGTTTGCATATAAACCACACTGATGGCTAAGACAAGGGCTGTAATGGCAATCGAAAGGTAAAAAGCCTTCTCAACACGTGAAAATCTCTTGATACGAGCTTGCAGTAATTGGCTCGTCGTTTCTCTTTTGTCTACCATTTTATCCCCTTACTTGTGAATTTTTCTAGCTACTCGTAGCTTGGCTGAGTGGGAACGATTATTTGCCTCAACTCCTCCTTACTTGGTAGTATTGGTTTTACGAGACTAATTCCATCTTGGGTTTGAGCTCATCCGAGATGAAAGAGCAAGCCTTTTGGAGCCTCTACCGTCAAGCTTCCTTAAACAATTGCTTGGTCAAACGGTCTTCCAGCGAATGAAAGGTAATAACTGAGATTCTTCCATCCACTGCTAGTAATTCCATAGCTTGTTGGATGGACTCATCTGCAGCCCCGAGTTCATCATTGACCTCGATACGGATAGCTTGGAAAATCTGTTTAGCGGGATGACCTTTTTTCTTGAGTTCCTTAGCAGGCTTGGCGGACTTGATAATCTCGGCCAATTCTGTCGTTGTCTCAATCGGCTTCAACTCACGCGCCTGTTCAATCTTCCGAGCGATCTGCTTGGAAAACTTATCTTCTCCATATTTGAAAAAGATTCGTACCAAGTCATGATAGTCATAATGATTGACAACCTCATAAGCTGTCAAACTAGCTTCTTGGTTCATCCGCATATCCAGTGGTGCATCCTTTTTATAGGAAAAACCACGCTCACGCTGATCCAACTGCGGGCTAGAGACTCCCAAATCATAACAAATACCATCAATCTCTTCTACACCTGCTTCCTGCAAACGTAGTTGCAAATGACGGAAGTTGTCTTTGATGAAGGTGACCATTCCTTTTTCAATATAGGGTGCTAAACGCTTTTGCGCGGTGTCAATGGCGTTTTGATCTTGGTCAAAGGCATACAAATGCCCCTTCTCGCTTAATTTACTTAACAAATACTCGCTGTGGCCTGCTCCACCCAAGGTTGCATCAACGTAAATACCATCAGGCTTCACATCTAGCATATCAATGGTCTCATGGAGCATAACCGTTACATGATGAAATTCTTTATTCATATCTTATCTATTTTACCACAATTCTGACTAGCTTGCACTCGCTAAAGCAAAAACCTTTCCTTGCTATTTTATCCCTTGTAGTCAGCAGACGACTCAGCAACCTGAGCTAGTTCTACACGCTCTTGGGGATTCAAGTGTTGATGAACAGCCTCTGCCACTGCTCTTGGTATACCAACTTCCACAATTTCATCCACGCTAGCTTCCTTGATTTTTGTCAGAGATTTAAAATATTTCATCAAATTCTGCTTGCGTTTGGGGGCCTAAGCCTTCAATCCCATCCAATTGAGAAGAGAAGGAATTTTTAGAACGTAGTTGACGGTGGAAGGTAATCGCAAAGCGGTGGACTTCATCCTGAATGCGGTGCAAGAGGAAAAATTCTTGAGAATTGCGAGACAACTCTACCACCTCAAGTGGGTCTCCAAAGAGCAATTCATGAGTTTGGTGCTTGTCATTCTTTTGCAGACCTGCGATCGGGATATCTAACCCCAACTCTTCTTGAATAACCTGTTTAGCGATATTGACCTGACCTTGTCCCCCATCAATGACAATCAAATCTGGCGGTGTCAAACCGTCACGCTGGACCCGTCCATAACGTCTACGAATAACCTCTCGCATACTAGCATAGTCATCTGGTCCCACAACTGTTTTTATCTTGTACTTGCGGTAATCCTTCTTGCTCGGTTTACCGTTAACAAAAACAACCATGGCAGAAACTGGACTAGTCCCCATGATATTGGAGTTATCAAAGGACTCGATGCGGACGGGGGTTGGAATTTGTAGAAGTCGTCCCAGATTTTCAATAGCCCCTTGAGTCTTTTCAACTGATTTCTCTAACAGATTAAACTTCTGCTCTAGACTAACACGCGCGTTTTTGATAGCCAGATTAACCAGTTGCTTCTTCTCCCCTCGTTGGGGCTTGAGAACCTTTGTATCCACCAAAGCCTTGATAGCTTCTTCGTCAATATCTTGAGGGATCAGGATTTCATTGGGGATCAGGTGAGATTTCTCCTGGTAAAACTGCCCCACATAGGTCAAGAAATCCTCGTCTGGATCGTTGTAGTAAGGGAAGAGATTGACGTCACGTTCAATCAGCTTACCTTGACGGACAAAGAAAACCTGAACGCACATCCAACCCTTGTCCACATAGTAGCCAAAGACATCACGGTTTTGGAGATCCTTAGCCATAACACGCTGCTTAGTCCGAAGGGTCCCAATAGCCTGAATCAGATCTCGGTATTCCGCTGCACGTTCAAATTCCATACTCTGAGCTGCCACATTCATCTTTTCCTTGAGGTCATCGATGATTTTGTCATCCTGACCCTTTAGAAAATCTGAGACTTCTTGAGCCATGGCTTTAAAATAAGCCTCGTCTTTCTTACAGATGGTGTGAGCCACGCACTGCCCGATATGGTAATAAAAACAAACCTTCGATGGTGGATTAGTACACTTGCGAAAAGGGAAAATCCGATCCAAAAGTCGCTTGATTTCATTGGCCGCCCCACATCCGGATAGGGTCCAAAATAGAGACCTCCGTCTTTCTTGACCTGACGGGTGATAATCAAGCGAGGATAGCGCTCATTGGTAATTTTGATGAAAGGATAGGACTTGTCGTCCTTGAGCATAATATTGTATTTAGGCTTATTTTCCTTAATCAAGTTGATTTCCAGAAGGAGGGCCTCAATATTGGATTCCGTAACAATAAACTCAAAGTCCACAATCTCAGATACCAAGGCTTCTGTCTTGGTATCATGACTTCCACGGAAATAGGACCGTACACGATTGCGTAGATTTTTGGCCTTTCCTACATAGATAATCGTACCGTTTTTATCTTTGTGAATGTAACAACCAGGGCTGGTCGGCAAGAGCTCTAGTTTTGATTTAATCAAGTTATTCATAGTTCCATTATAGCAAAAAGCCCCCTTCATTGCTTACATCAAGGAGCTCTATTTTTCGTTTGAAAATCACTTATTCTCCAGACTCATAAAGTTCTTGAACTGCTTGAACATCTTGAGCCTGAATACCATAATAAGAACCTGCTGGTTGCATGACTGACACTTCATTAGTATGTTCCAAGCCAATGGCATGACCTAGCTCATGCTCTGCCGTATGCAAGATACGATCATAGGTATAGCCATAGTTTGGATTGGATAGATAATAATGATTCAAACGAACTGTTACTAAAGTAAATTGTTTTGGTTAGGAGATTTGTCTGGCTCTCCGCCTCACTCAGCAACAGATGTGGACCATCATTCATTTCAGTCGCAAAAATAGTTGCTTGGTCAGGTTCTGTCACAAGTACAAAATTAAAAGCACCGGTCTGATTCCAGTTTGCAATAGCTTCGGCATAAGCCTTTTGAAAGGTTGCATCCATTTGAGGATCAATATAGATTGTTGCCTGCGCTTGGGTGCATTTTACTCCTGAGTCTTGATGATGGTCGGTCTGAGACAAGCCTTGCAACTTACCAGTTTCTTGCCATTGATGCCAACCTGCTTGACCAACTTGAACAAGTTGCCCCGCTTGATTGAAGACAACAGATAAATCCCCTGTCATATACCAGAGAATCCTAAAAGCAATGAAAATTAAGACTACAAGAGTCCACACAGGCAGCCAGAACATGCGCCAAATCCCTAGTAACAATCGACATAGAACACGAATAATCCAGAACATGATTTCCCGCCTTTCTAAAAAAATAAGAATCCATCTTTTAGTCCTGGTTTCCCATTCTAAAGATAGATTCCTTATTTTACTTGAGTAAGCTGAAAGAAAACTAAAACTAAGACAAGCGTTCTTCCAAAACAAAATCAATTGGCAGTGTAGCCAAAAAACGTTCCAATTGTTTTTCCCAATAATACCACTCATGGTTTCCTGGACTATGACTATAAGAAATATCAAAACCTAGCTTCTTGAGGTTCTTCACCGCTAGGTTATTGGCAGCATACAAGAAATCTTGTTCGCCACACCAAGCCCAGAGCTTGGTCTTTTTGTCTGACTTTTTAGCAAGAGTTTCAAGTGAGTAAGGGCTAGTTTCCCAGTTATCAAGCTTACCAAAAACACCTCGCCAGTAGGCACGCGTCCCAAGATTTTGACTTTCAGGAGAAAACTCCTCGAAGCTAAGAGCCCCAGAAAGACTAGCTGCATGTGAGAAACGGTTAGTCGACAGCGCCAACTTGAAGGAACCGTAGCCCCCCATTGATAAACCAGCGATAAAAGTCTTTTCACGCTTGCTAGACATATTAGGGAAGAAACGTTTGAGCACTTTAGGCAGTTCTTCTGCTAGAGCTGTATAGTAGTTATAGCCATACTGAGTATCTGTATACCAACCATTACTTGTATTAGGCATGACAACAATCAGATTGGTCCCCCCGCAACAAGCGCTCTACATTGGTTCGTTTGAGCCAGCTATTATGATTCCCTGACATTCCATGTAAGAGATAGAGGACAGAAATATCCGTAGAATCTGGCTCCTCAACCCGAGACGCATCTGGGTAGAGAACATTCACTCCCCACTCCATATCTAAAACTTCTGAGTAATACTCAATCTTCATTACTGCCATAACTTGCTCCTTTTTCGTTTAAGATAAGAAAAAGCCGAAATTCGACTTTTTCTCCTTCTATCCGATACTTATTTTGCTTCCATAACTACTGGTAAAATAGCTGGGCGACGTTTTGTTTGATCAAAGAGGAATTTAGCCAAATTTTCACGAACCTTACCTTTGAGATCTGCCCAGTCAAATTCCTCACCTTGGAGGTAGTCTTCAACCGTTTGGTTCACCAACTCTGTACTTTCACGCAAGATATCACGACTCTTCTTGAGATAGACAAATCCACGCGTGTGCACTCGAGCTCTAGCAATGATTTTTTTCTCACGACGGTTAACAGTGATAGCCACGATGAAAATTCCATCCTCTGACAAGACCTTACGGTCACGAAGAACGACATTCCCAACATCTCCGATAGCATTCCCGTCAATCAAGACGTCGCCTGCTGTAACTGCACCAGATGGAACAAAGTCCCCATGCTCATAAGACATGGTTGTTCCCTTTTTAGGGATAAAAATACGTTCTGGCAACATACCAACTGCCATAGCAGCCTTGGCATGGGCATCCAACTCACGGTATTCTCCTTGAATCGGGAAGAGATAATGAGGTTGTAAGAGATTGATCATCAATTGAAGATCACGCGCATTCCCGTGTCCAGACACTCGCAAACTTTGGGTAATGGGTTTAACTACACCTCCAGCTTGGTAGATCATATTTTCCACACGTGCCATCACTGCTTCCTTGGCGATTGATGGTGTTGTAACGATATAGACCAGATCACCTTCTTTGATTTCAACATAACGGTGACGACCGATAGACATCTTGCGTAGGCCGTTAATGGGTTCACCCATACGTCCAGTTTCAAGGATAATTAATTCGTGATCTTCAAAACGAGACATATCTTTTGGCTTAATCAAAAGATTTTCACTTGCTAGAGACAATTTTTTCAAGCGAATCGCTGTACGGACGATATTTTCAATATCAAATCCTGTCAAAACAACACGGCGTCCTGTCTCCGCGGCTGCATCAAAAACCTGCTGGATACGAGAAAGGTTACTTGCAACTGCAGCAACGATGATACGTCCATCCCAGTCAGAAATGGTTTGCGTGATTTCTACACCAACTTCATTTTCACTGGCTACTTGGATATTGCTATCTGCATTAGCCGAGTCACTAAGCAAAGCCAAGACCCCTTCGCGACCAATCTCTGCCAATCGACCGAAGTCAGTAGCATAGGATTCACTAGCCGTTTGGTCAAACTTGAAATCCCCTGTATAAACGATGTTTCCTTCAGACGTTTTTAAGACCACACCCAAACTTTCTGGGATAGAGTGGGTTGTACGGAAGAAGGACACTACCGTTCCGCCAAAATCAATCTCTGTATTTTCATCAATGACGTGGAAATCATCAAATTTCTTGACGCTGTCATTTCCCTTAACAAATAGTTTAGCCAGTTCGATAGTCAACTCTGAGCCAAATACAGGAACCTTAGCTTCTGCCAAGAGATAAGGAAGGGCGCCAATCGCATCCGCATGCCCGTGTGTTAAGAAAACCCCAGCAATACGGTCACTATTTTCAAACAAATAGTCCATGTTGGGAATAACGACATCGACACCCAACTGTTCGTTTTCAGGATATTTCAAACCTGCGTCCAATACAAAAATCGAGTCGTTAATTTCTGCGATGTACATGTTTTTACCATTTTCACGCACACCACCAAGTGTTGTTAATTTAATAGTATTCATTTTTCCTCCGAATAGTCACTTCAACTTGTTTGTAGAGCTTTAAAAGCTCTCTTTTTCTGAAAGTCCAATTTACTTTCAGCCGAATCTTTTCCATTCATTATACCATTTTTTTACTAATTTTCAAAATGAATCTCACACATAATCCGACTTCAACCATCTATTTTTATCTTATAATTACAAGATGGCTAAATCCCAACTAATCCATCAGTTTACCTCGAATCTTCAACTACTTCGACAAGATTAACAAGTATTTGTCAGCCACAGCAGGTTCTCTTTGCACTCAACATCTTTCCCCCTATTAACCTTTATATCACACATTTTTACACATTACCATCTAATAGAAAATCATCCTGGCAAGCAGCTTTATCTCTTATTACAAAAATCATACATATCCAAAAGTATCCCTTTAGTAAAGATGAAGTCACTTCAACCCTTTTCCCTGTCAGTGTTTATAATCTACTAAGAATTCCTTTCTCCATTTTCTCCTCCAGCCAACTTCCACTTGATAGCAAACAAAAAGAGTCAGCAAGCCAACTCTTTCGATCTCTATTCACTTTTTTCCATCAAGAAATCATAGATTTCCTGGACTGTTCCAAGCGCCATAATCTCCTGATCTTTAACAGTTTGTTTTAGCTTTTGATAAATCTGACTTTCAGCCATATCACGCTTTTCAACCTCTTTATTCACCCTCATGACACCATTTTCAATAGTCACAAAGCCAAGCTCTTCAAAAATCTGAATCATTTTGACTAATAGAATTTGCTCAATCTTGAGATAGGCCGCCAAATCCTTGAGTTTATAGCGAATGTCAAACTCTGGGAACTGATAGATGGTTTTATACAATTTTGCAAACTGCTCTCTTGTGCCATAGCCCGTCAAGTAGTAAGCCTTAGCTATATCATTTTTAAAGTAAATAGCTGAAAAGTCCTGCTCCTGACAGATCTTCTTAAGGAGGGATATATCCTCAGGAATATTCTTAACGACAATAGCTGGACAAGAGGTCACATCAGGCAACTCTTGCCTAAAGTCCAAAACAGGTACACCTTCTGGCAACAGGGCATTCTTGCCACGGATGTTAAAGAGCTGGACACCTTCTACACGGGCGTCAACCATCATCAACTGCAAGGTGGTTTGTCCATTCCATTGGTTGACAGAGAGAGTCACCGCCAATTCCAATTGCTTGGTCTGTGAGAATTCAGTCGCCCATTTCCCTTGACCAAAAGCGACCACCTCAAAACTAGCCTCACCTTTGGAAATTTTCAGCTTGAGATGAGCATTACCAGCCCCCATAACGCGAGCATTTTCAACTTGAAAATCTCGAATATAGAAGACAGGTTTTTGGTTATCCATCCCAAAAGGAGCTAGACGTTCAAAACTTTTCACCGTCTCCAAACTCAAGGCCTCTAAATCCAGTTCTTCGTCTAAAAATAGATTGTTTTTACCTTGGGCATCTGCACCTTTTTCTCGGATATAGGCTTCCAAAACATCAGACAAGACTTCCAACTTATCCACTTCGAGGGTCATACCTGCAGCACCTGCGTGACCACCAAATGCGATAAACAGTTCTCGATGTGGGTCCAAGGCTTCAAAGATATCGACTGCTTCTATGCTTCGAGCACTACCCTTGGCACGTCCATCTTCGATATTCAGTACAATAACTGTCTGACCTAGTTCTTCAAGCAAACGCCCTGCCACAATTCCAAGAACTCCCGGATTCCAGCCTTCTTTAGCCAAAACTTGAACACTTTTATCAGGATCCACCATGCCCTTAGCTTCATCGTAAATAGACTGAACAACTTCCTTACGTTCTTCATTTTTTTGATGAATCAAAAGGGCGATTTCATGCACTTCCTCATCGTCAAATCCAGTCAACAAATCAATAGCTGGATTGGGATCATCCAAACGTCCTAGAGCATTTAAACGCGGTGCTAACTGAAAACCAACTGTCTCTTCTGTCACATCACTACTCGAAATCCCAGCGATTTCAAACATTTCTTGCAATCCCATTCGCTGAGTATTGCGCAAGACCTCAAGACCATACTGGACCATGATGCGATTTTCGTCCGTCAAGCTGACCATGTCGGCAATTGTACCGATTGCAACCAAGTCTAACAACTCAACCTGTACTTCTTCCAAAAGGGCACAAGCCAACTTAAATGCGACACCACAACCAGCCAAATGCTTAAAAGGATAGTCCGCCCCTGGATGTTCAGGATGGATAATAGCATAGGCATCTGGTAAAACCTCAGGCATAGAATGGTGGTCGGTCACAATGACGTCCACTCCCAGAGACTGAGCCAAATCAATGGCTTCATGCCCCGCCACACCATTGTCCACCGTCACAATCAAAGACACCCCTTGCTGTTCGATGAAATATTTGTAGACACTGGCATTTGGACCATAACCATCCGTAAAGCGATTGGGAAGATAAACAAGACACTCGGCACCTAACTGTCTAAACTTTCCTTGACAATGGAAGCCGAAGTCATCCCATCCGCATCGTAGTCCCCGTAAATGAGAATCAACTCCCCTTGCTCAATAGCCTGACGAATCCGCTCTACTGCCTTTTCCATATCATGCAGAAGGTAGGGATCATGCAAATCCTCCAAAGAAGGTTCTAAAAATTTTTTCAGACCGATCTCATCCTTAATACCTCGCTCAAATAACAAACGAGCCACTTCAGGGCCCAAACCAGCTTTCTTAGCGATCTTTGTAAAATCCGCATCCTCAACTTGCGGAGCAAATTGCCAATTATAAGTAGGAATTATCAAAAAAATCATCCACTCTTTCTTACGATTCTATCGTTTTATTATAACATGATTTCCAGATTTTCTCCTCTTTATTTTCTTAACTCTTTCAATCAAAATCCCAAAAAACTCCTGTCTCATCAAAGTAAAAAAATCTAAACAACCCGTCAATAACTCTATCTCTTTTCAACAAGACGTAGCCAAAATTTTAAAACATCTTCTCTTTATGCTACACTATTGACATGGAACATCATTTTAATCATCGAGCAGAATCATTTGATTCTTCAAAAAATCAATTTTTGGCCGATCTTGTTTATCAGCATCTAGTAAAACAAGTGCCTGATTTGTCGAACAAATCAGTCTTAGACTTTGGAGGAGGAACTGGTCTTATCGCTCTTCCACTTGCCAAAAAAAGTCAAGTCCGTAACCTTGGTTGATATTGCAGACAAGATGCTTGCGCAAGCTCGCATCAAGATTGAAAGTCAAAAACTTAAAAACCTATACTTGCTTCAACAGGATTTATTAATTGAACCACTTGAAGAAGAGTTCAACCTTATTATCGTCAGTCGAGTTCTTCACCATATGCCCAATCTCGAGGATAGTCTAGCTATGTTTAAGTCACATTTGATTCATGGCGGACAACTCTTTATCGCTGATTATACCAAACCAGACGAGGAAGAACACGGTTTTATCATTTCTGAACTTGAAGAAAGCCTGAGCAAACAAGGTTTCTCGGAAATAACAAGTTAAATACTCTACAGTTCAGACCATCTCTTTCTTCGTAAACCTTCCCGATTATTTCTTACAAGTAGCAAGAATATTTAACCCTCGAGGTATTAGACAAGTCCTAAAAACAAAGCATGTACTAACCTTTACTCAGCTTTTGCATTTTCCCAACAGATAAGGTATAATAGTTGTATTGTCTTTTGGGGTCGTTACGGATTCGACAGGCATTATGAGGCATATTTTGCGACTCGTGTGGCGACGTAAACGCTCAGTTAAATATAACTGCAAAAAATAACACTTCTTACGCTCTAGCTGCCTAAAAACCAGCAGGCGTGACCCGATTCGGATTGCTCGTGTCTGATGACAGGTCTTATTATTAGCGAGATACGATCAAACTTTGTCTAGCAGTTTGATAAGAGATTTATAGACTCGCAGCTTCTAGGCTTGAGTTATGTGTCGAGGGGCTGTTAAAATAATACATAACCTATGGTTGTAGACAAATATGTTAGCAGGTGTTTGGACGTGGGTTCGACTCCCACCGGCTCCATTATATTAAAAAAACGTTGATAATATCAACGTTTTTTCTGTCTTTATACAAGTTTACAATGTTACACCAAGATACTTGAAAGATGAGAACATTAACTTTTCTTCCATGGAAAAATAGCATATACATTGAACAGCTATTCAATTAAATTTTTAACATCTCAAGGATCTGTAAAACTGACATTTAACCATTTTCCTAATCATTATCTATCAAAAAAACCGTAAGAATTTCTTCTTACGGTTTTTCTAGCAAGCTCATAGAATCAAGATTCTCAAGTTTGCTTTATCCGAGTAATATTTTACTCTTCTTCCTTGCGTTTTTTAGCGAAGAGAAGTCCACCTGTCGCTGCTGCAAGTAGTGCTAAGCCAAGTGAAGCGTTAGATTGCTCTGTACCAGTATTTGGCAATTCTTTCGCTCCAGCTTTCTTAGCTGATTGGTTAGCAGCTGACTCTTTAGTTGCTTCCTTAACAGCATTCTCACTTGCAATTACTGCTACTGAGCCATCTGGGAAGGTTACAACTACTGATCCATCATTGTTAACCTTGATATCTGTTGCTGTTGGGTTAGCTTTCTTAACTTCCTCAGCTACCTTAGCTTTTTCGGCATCTGTAAGATCTGATGGGTTCACTACTGGAGTGATTGCTGGGGTCTTAACGCCATTTGAATCAGCTTCTTTAACTGTTTTCGCTGGAGTCAAGACTGCTACTGAACCATCTGGGAAGGTTACTGTTGCTGTACCATCGTTGCCTACTTCTACCTTGCTTGCTGTTGGGTTAGCTTTCTTAACTTCGTCGGCTACCTTAGCTTTTTCGGCATCTGTAAGAGCTGATGGGGTCACTACTGGGGTGATCGCTGGGGTCTTAACGCCATTTGAATCAGCTTCTTTAACTGTTTTCGCTGGAGTCAAGACTGCCACTGAACCATCTGGGAAGGTTACTGTTGCTGTACCATCGTTGCCTACTTCTACCTTGCTTGCTGTTGGGTTAGCTTTCTTAACTTCGTCGGCTACCTTAGCTTTTTCGGCATCAGTCAAGTTGCTTGGATCTACAACTGGTGTTACCGCTGGATCCTTAACGACTTTATCATCTGATTTCTTAACTGTCTTATCTGCTGGAATTACTGCGCTTGTTCCATCTGGGTAAGTAACAGTTGCAGTACCGTCGTTACCTACTTCAACCTTGCTTGCTGTTGGGTTAGCTTTCTTAACTTCGTCAGCTACCTTAGCTTTCTCCGCATCAGTCAAGTTGCTTGGATCTACAACTGGTGTTACTGCTGGATCCTTAACGGCTTTATCATCTGATTTCTTAACTGTCTTATCTGCTGGAATTACTGCGCTTGTTCCATCTGGATAAGTAACAGTTGCAGTACCGTCGTTACCTACTTCAACCTTGCTTGCTGTTGGGTTAGCTTTCTTAACTTCGTCAGTTACCTTAGCTTTTTCGGCATCAGTCAAGTTGCTTGGATTTACAACTGGTGTTACCGCTGGATCCTTAACGACTTTATCATCTGATTTCTTAACTGTCTTATCTGCTGGAATAACAGCTGTTGTACCATCTGGGTAAGTAACAGTTGCAGTACCGTCGTTACCTACTTCAACCTTGCTTGCTGTTGGGTTAGCTTTCTTAACTTCATCAGCTACCTTAGCTTTCTCCGCATCAGTCAAGTTGCTTGGATCTACAACTGGTGTTACTGCTGGATCCTTAACGACTTTATCATCTGATTTCTTAACTGTCTTATCTGCTGGAATTACTGCGCTTGTTCCATCTGGATAAGTAACAGTTGCAGTACCGTCGTTACCTACTTCAACCTTGCTTGCTGTTGGGTTAGCTTTCTTAACTTCGTCAGTTACCTTAGCTTTTTCGGCATCAGTCAAGTTGCTTGGATTTACAACTGGTGTTACCGCTGGATCCTTAACGACTTTATCATCTGATTTCTTAACTGTCTTATCTGCTGGAATAACAGCTGTTGTACCATCTGGGTAAGTAACAGTTGCAGTACCGTCGTTACCTACTTCAACCTTGCTTGCTGTTGGGTTAGCTTTCTTAACTTCATCAGCTACCTTAGCTTTCTCCGCATCAGTCAAGTTGCTTGGATCTACAACTGGTGTTACTGCTGGATCCTTAACGACTTTATCATCTGATTTCTTAACTGTCTTATCTGCTGGAATTACTGCGCTTGTTCCATCTGGATAAGTAACAGTTGCAGTACCGTCGTTACCTACTTCTACCTTGCTTACTGTTGGGTTAGCTTTCTTAACTTCATCAGCTACCTTAACTTTCTCCGCATCAGTCAAGTTGCTTGGATCTACAACTGGTGTTACTGCTGGATCCTTAGTACCTTTATCATCTGATTTCTTAACTGTCTTATCTGCTGGAATAACAGCTGTTGTACCATCTGGGTAAGTAACAGTTGCAGTACCGTCGTTACCTACTTCAACCTTGCTTGCTGTTGGGTTAGCTTTCTTAACTTCATCAGCTACCTTAACTTTCTCCGCATCAGTCAAGTTGCTTGGATCTACAACTGGTGTTACCGCTGGATCCTTAACGACTTTATCATCTGATTTCTTAACTGTCTTATCTGCTGGGATTACTGCTGTTGTTCCATCTGGGTAAGTAACAGTTGCAGTACCGTCGTTACCTACTTCAACCTTGCTTGCTGTTGGGTTAGCTTTCTTAACTTCGTCGGCTACCTTAGCTTTTTCGGCATCAGTCAAGTTGCTTGGATCTACAACTGGTGTTACCGCTGGATCCTTAACGACTTTATCATCTGATTTCTTAACTGTCTTATCTGCTGGAATAACAGCTGTTGTTCCATCTGGGTAAGTAACAGTTGCAGTACCGTCGTTACCTACTTCAACCTTGCTTGCTGTTGGGTTAGCTTTCTTAACTTCGTCAGCTACCTTAGCTTTTTCGGCATCAGTCAAGTTGCTTGGATCTACAACTGGTGTTACCACTGGATCCTTAACGGCTTTATCATCTGATTTCTTAACTGTCTTATCTGCTGGAATTACTGCGCTTGTTCCATCTGGATAAGTAACAGTTGCAGTACCGTCGTTACCTACTTCAACCTTACTTGCTGTTGGGTTAGCTTTCTTAACTTCATCAGCTACCTTAGCTTTCTCCGCATCAGTCAAGTTGCTTGGATCTACAACTGGTGTTACTGCTGGATCCTTAACGGCTTTATCATCTGATTTTCTTAACTGTCTTATCTGCTGGAATTACTGCGCTTGTTCCATCTGGATAAGTAACAGTTGCAACACCGTCGTTACCTACTTCAACCTTGCTTGCTGTTGGGTTAGCTTTCTTAACTTCATCAGCTACCTTAGCTTTTTCGGCATCAGTCAAGTTGCTTGGATCTACAACTGGTGTTACTGCTGGATCCTTAACGGCTTTATCATCTGATTTCTTAACTGTCTTATCTGCTGGAATTACTGCGCTTGTTCCATCTGGATAAGTAACAGTTGCAGTACCGTCGTTACCTACTTCAACCTTGCTTGCTGTTGGGTTAGCTTTCTTAACTTCGTCAGCTACCTTAGCTTTCTCCGCATCAGTCAAGTTGTTTGGATCTACAACTGGTGTTACTGTTGGGTCTTTAACGACTTTATTAGTTGGTTCTTCAACAGTTACTTTAACTGGAACTTCATCCTTAGAACCATCTGGGTAAGTTACAACGACTGTCGCATCTTTTTCACCTGGAGTAGTTGTGTCCACTGGTGTCTTGAACTCTACTGTTGTACCCTTAGGAAGATCACCTACATTACCAATTGAATCTTTGGCATTTGGTTTATCTCCTGGTTTAACAGTTTGATCTTTCGCTACTGGAGTGTTCTTTTCTGCGTCTGTAGCTGGTGCACTTGGATCTTTTACAGTTACTTTAACTGGAACTTCTTCTGTAGATCCATCTGGGTATGTTACAACGACTGTTGGTGCTTTGTCACCTGGTGTTGTTGTATCTACTGGATCCTTGAAGGCTACTGTTGTACCCTTAGGAAGATCCTTGAGGTTGTCAATTGAATCTTCTGCTTTTGGTTTTTCACCTGGTTTAACAGTTTGATCTTTCGCTACTGGAGTGTTCTTTTCTGCGTCTGTTGGTTCCTTAACAGTTACTTTAACTGGAACTTCATCCTTAGAACCGTCTGGGTATGTTACCACTACTGTCGCATCTTTTTCACCTGGTGTTGTTGTGTCCACTGGTGTCTTGAACTCTACTGTTGTACCCTTAGGAAGATCACCTACATTACCAATTGAATCTTTGGCATTTGGTTTATCTCCTGGTTTAACAGTTTGATCTTTCGCTACTGGAGTGTTCTTTTCTGCGTCTGTAGCTGGTGCACTTGGATCTTTTACAGTTACTTTAACTGGAACTTCTTCTGTAGATCCATCTGGGTATGTTACAACGACTGTTGGTGCTTTGTCACCTGGTGTTGTTGTGTCCACTGGTGTCTTGAACTCAAACTTAGTTCCTTCTGGAAGATCACCTACATTACCGATTGAATCTTTAGCAGATGGTTTATCTCCTGGTTTAACAGTTTGATCTTTCGCTACTGGAGTGTTCTTATCTGCGTCTGTTGGTACAGTTACTTTAACTGGAACTTCATCTTTAGATCCGTCTGGGTATGTTACCACTACTGTCGCATCTTTTTCACCTGGTGTTGTTGTGTCCACTGGTGTCTTGAACTCAAACTTAGTTCCTTCTGGAAGATCTCCTACGTTACCGATTGAATCCTTAGCGTTTGGAGTTTCTCCCTTGTTAACGTTTTGCTCTTTCGCTACTGGAGTGTTGTTTTCTGCATCAGATGTTTTCTCTGGATCTTTTACAGTTACCTTAACTGGGACTTCATCTTGTGAACCGTCTGGGTATGTTACAACGACTACTGGTGATTTGTCACCTGGTGTTGTTGTGTCCACTGGTGTCTTGAACTCAAACTTAGTTCCTTCTGGAAGATCTCCTACGTTACCGATTGAATCCTTAGCGTTTGGAGTTTCTCCCTTGTTAACGTTTTGCTCTTTCGCTACTGGAGTGTTGTTTTCTGCATCAGATGTTTTCTCTGGATCTTTTACAGTTACTTTAACTGGAACTTCTTCTGTAGATCCATCTGGGTATGTTACAACGACTGTTGGTGCTTTGTCACCTGGTGTTGTTGTGTCCACTGGTGTCTTGAACTCAAACTTAGTTCCTTCTGGAAGATCACCTACATTACCGATTGAATCTTTAGCAGATGGTTTATCTCCTGGTTTAACAGTTTGATCTTTCGCTACTGGAGTGTTCTTATCTGCGTCTGTTGGTACAGTTACTTTAACTGGAACTTCATCTTTAGATCCGTCTGGGTATGTTACCACTACTGTCGCATCTTTTTCACCTGGTGTTGTTGTGTCCACTGGTGTCTTGAACTCAAACTTAGTTCCTTCTGGAAGATCTCCTACGTTACCGATTGAATCTTTAGCGTTTGGAGTTTCTCCCTTGTTAACGTTTTGCTCTTTCGCTACTGGAGTGTTGTTTTCTGCATCAGATGTTTTCTCTGGATCTTTTACAGTTACCTTAACTGGAACTTCATCTTTAGATCCGTCTGGGTATGTTACCACTACTGTCGCATCTTTTTCACCTGGTTTTGTTGTGTCCACTGGTGTCTTGAACTCAAACTTAGTTCCTTCTGGAAGATCACCTACATTACCAATTGAATCTTTAGCAGATGGTTTATCTCCTGGTTTAACAGTTTGATCTTTCGCTACTGGAGTGTTCTTATCTGCGTCTGTTGGTACAGTTACTTTAACTGGAACTTCATCTTTAGATCCGTCTGGGTATGTTACCACTACTGTCGCATCTTTTTCACCTGGTGTTGTTGTGTCCACTGGTGTCTTGAACTCAAACTTAGTTCCTTCTGGAAGATCTCCTACGTTACCGATTGAATCCTTAGCGTTTGGAGTTTCTCCCTTGTTAACGTTTTGCTCTTTCGCTACTGGAGTGTTGTTTTCTGCATCAGATGTTTTCTCTGGATCTTTTACAGTTACCTTAACTGGGACTTCATCTTGTGAACCGTCTGGGTATGTTACAACGACTACTGGTGATTTGTCACCTGGAGTTGTTGTATCCACCGGTGTCTTGAACTCAAACTTAGTTCCTTCTGGAAGATCACCTACATTACCAATTGAATCTTTAGCAGATGGTTTATCTCCTGGTTTAACAGTTTGATCTTTCGCTACTGGAGTGTTCTTATCTGCGTCTGTTGGTACAGTTACTTTAACTGGAACTTCATCTTTAGATCCGTCTGGGTATGTTACCACTACTGTCGCATCTTTTTCACCTGGTGTTGTTGTGTCCACTGGTGTCTTGAACTCAAACTTAGTTCCTTCTGGAAGATCTCCTACGTTACCGATTGAATCCTTAGCGTTTGGAGTTTCTCCCTTGTTAACGTTTTGCTCTTTCGCTACTGGAGTGTTCTTATCTGCGTCTGTTGGTTCCTTAACAGTTACTTTAACTGGAACTTCGTCTGTTGACTTGTCTGGGTAGGTTACAACTACTACTGGTGATTTTTCACCTGGTGTTGTTGTATCTACTGGCGTCTTGAACTCTGCTGTTGTACCCTTAGGAAGTTTGTCAAAGTTACCGATTGAATCTTTCGCAGATGGTTTTTCACCTTGTTTAACAGTTTGATCTTTAGCTGTTGGAGTGTTATTGTCTGCATCAGATGTCTTATCTGGGTCTTTTACAGTCACCTTAACTGGAACTTCATCCTTAGAACCATCTGGGTAGGTTACAACTACTACTGGTGATTTTTCACCTGGTGTTGTTGTATCTACTGGTTCCTTGAATTCAAATGTTGTACCACTTGGTAGTTCTGCAACGTTACCGATTGAATCTTTAGCAGATGGTTTATCTCCTGGTTTAACAGTTTGATCTTTCGCTACTGGAGTGTTCTTATCTGCGTCTGTAGCTGGTGTTGCTGCTGTAGCTTCTTTTGAGTCGCTTGCGTCTGATGTTTGACCATCTTTTGTAGCTTTAGCAGTTACTGGTCCGGCTGGAATGTCTACTGTTGGAGTAATAGTAGCTTTACCATTTTCATCAGCTGTGGCTTCACCAATCTTAGTGCCAGCTTTATCGAACAATTCTACCTTAGTGCCTGGTTCTGCTGTTACTTCAACTGGTGTCTTAGTGCCAGCTTTACCTGTAAGGTCTGTTTCTACAACTGGTTTGCTTGGTTTAGCTGGTGTTGCTGCTGTAGCTTCTTTTGAGTCGCTTGCGTCTGATGTTTGACCATCTTTTGTAGCTTTAGCAGTTACTGGTCCGGCTGGAATGTCTACTGTTGGAGTAATAGTAGCTTTACCATTTTCATCAGCTGTGGCTTCACCAATCTTAGTGCCAGCTTTATCGAACAATTCTACCTTAGTGCCTGGTTCTGCTGTTACTTCAACTGGTGTCTTAGTGCCAGCTTTTCCTGTAAGGTCTGTTTCTACAACTGGTTTGCTTGGTTTAGCTGGTGTTGCTGCTGTAGCTTCTTTTGAGTCGCTTGCGTCTGATGTTTGACCATCTTTTGTAGCTGTAGCAGTTACTGGTCCGGCTGGAATGTCTACTGTTGGAGTAATAGTAGCTTTACCATTTTCATCAGCTGTGGCTTCACCAATCTTAGTGCCAGCTTTATCGAACAACTCAACCTTAGATCCTGGTTCTGCTGTTACTTCAACTGGTGTCTTAGTGCCAGCTTTACCTGTAAGGTCTGTTTCTACAACTGGTTTGCTTGGTTTAGCTGGTGTTGCTGCTGTAGCTTCTTTTGAGTCGCTTGCGTCTGATGTTTGACCATCTTTTGTAGCTGTAGCAGTTACTGGTCCGGCTGGAATGTCTACTGTTGGAGTAATAGTAGCTTTACCATTTTCATCAGCTGTGGCTTCACCAATCTTAGTGCCAGCTTTATCGAACAACTCAACCTTAGATCCTGGTTCTGCTGTTACTTCAACTGGTGTCTTAGTGCCAGCTTTACCTGTAAGGTCTGTATCTACAACTGGTTTGCTTGGTTTAGCTGGTGTTGCTGCTGTAGCTTCTTTTGAGTCGCTTGCGTCTGATGTTTGACCATCTTTTGTAGCTGTAGCAGTTACTGGTCCGGCTGGAATGTCTACTGTTGGAGTAATAGTAGCTTTACCATTTTCATCAGCTGTGGCTTCACCAATCTTAGTGCCAGCTTTATCGAACAATTCTACCTTAGTGCCTGGTTCTGCTGTTACTTCAACTGGTGTCTTAGTGCCAGCTTTTCCTGTAAGGTCTGTTTCTACAACTGGTTTGCTTGGTTTAGCTGGTGTTGCTGCTGTAGCTTCTTTTGAGTCGCTTGCGTCTGATGTTTGACCATCTTTTGTAGCTGTAGCAGTTACTGGTCCGGCTGGAATGTCTACTGTTGGAGTAATAGTAGCTTTTACCATTTTTCATCAGCTGTGGCTTCACCAATCTTAGTGCCAGCTTTATCGAACAATTCTACCTTAGTGCCTGGTTCTGCTGTTACTTCAACTGGTGTCTTAGTGCCAGCTTTTCCTGTAAGGTCTGTTTCTACAACTGGTTTGCTTGGTTTAGCTGGTGTTGCTGCTGTAGCTTCTTTTGAGTCGCTTGCGTCTGATGTTTGACCATCTTTTGTAGCTGTAGCAGTTACTGGTCCGGCTGGAATGTCTACTGTTGGAGTAATAGTAGCTTTACCATTTTCATCAGCTGTGGCTTCACCAATCTTAGTGCCAGCTTTATCGAACAACTCAACCTTAGATCCTGGTTCTGCTGTTACTTCAACTGGTGTCTTAGTGCCAGCTTTTACCTGTAAGGTCTGTTTCTACAACTGGTTTGCTTGGTTTTAGCTGGTGTTGCTGCTGTAGCTTCTTTTTGAGTCGCTTGCGTCTGATGTTTGACCATCTTTTTGTAGCTTTAGCAGTTACTGGTCCGGCTGGAATGTCTACTGTTGGAGTAATAGTAGCTTTTACCATTTTCATCAGCTGTGGCTTCACCAATCTTAGTGCCAGCTTTTATCGAACAACTCAACCTTAGATCCTGGTTCTGCTGTTACTTCAACTGGTGTCTTAGTGCCAGCTTTACCTGTAAGGTCTGTATCTACAACTGGTTTGCTTGGTTTAGCTGGTGTTGCTGCTGTAGCTTCTTTTGAGTCGCTTGCGTCTGATGTTTGACCATCTTTTGTAGCTGTAGCAGTTACTGGTCCGGCTGGAATGTCTACTGTTGGAGTAATAGTAGCTTTACCATTTTCATCAGCTGTGGCTTCACCAATCTTAGTGCCAGCTTTATCGAACAACTCAACCTTAGATCCTGGTTCTGCTGTTACTTCAACTGGTGTCTTAGTGCCAGCTTTACCTGTAAGGTCTGTATCTACAACTGGTTTGCTTGGTTTAGCTGGTGTTGCTGCTGTAGCTTCTTTTGAGTCGCTTGCGTCTGATGTTTGACCATCTTTTGTAGCTTTAGCAGTTACTGGTCCGGCTGGAATGTCTACTGTTGGAGTAATAGTAGCTTTACCATTTTCATCAGCTGTGGCTTCACCAATCTTAGTGCCAGCTTTATCGAACAACTCAACCTTAGATCCTGGTTCTGCTGTTACTTCAACTGGTGTCTTAGTGCCAGCTTTACCTGTAAGGTCTGTTTCTACAACTGGTTTGCTTGGTTTAGCTGGTGTTGCTGCTGTAGCTTCTTTTGAGTCGCTTGCGTCTGATGTTTGACCATCTTTTGTAGCTGTAGCAGTTACTGGTCCGGCTGGAATGTCTACTGTTGGAGTAATAGTAGCTTTACCATTTTCATCAGCTGTGGCTTCACCAATCTTAGTGCCAGCTTTGTCGAACAACTCAACCTTAGATCCTGGTTCTGCACTTACTTCAACCGGAGTCTTAGTACCTGCTTTACCTGTAAGGTCTGTGTTCACTACTGGTTTCGCTGGTGCTGTTTTAGCTTTAGTTACAAATTCTGATAATGGTTTTGTATCTTTAGAACCATCTGTATAGGTTACTACAAGATTGTTTCCATCTTTTGTGACTGATTGAATCTTACCATTTTTATCAACTGGAGAATCTTTTGAGATGTTCGCATCGTCATTGTTCTTGTTGTACTCAAGTTTCAGTTTTTCTTTGATTTTATCTAAGTCATCGTTTGTTACATTGTTTGGATCTGCTACCTCAACTTTATCAGCTTGAGCTGGAGTTGCAATATCGTACTTATCTGTTTGTGATTTAACGATGAATTGAACATAACCTGGTGTCTGAGTCGCATTCGGATTTTTATCTAATGCATTAAAGTCTGTTGCTGATGGTGCATTATCATTATCGTTAGCAACAACAAAACTTGTCCAACGGTTTGGAGCTGTAAGTGTTGTAACACCTGTCATCTTAATAGTAGCTGTATTACCTGATACAGTACCATCACCATGAGTGACAGCTGAATTTTCTATTTTACCAGTTGTAAAGCCGTATCTTGCTGTATTATCCTCTCCAATACCACCAGGACCACGTACATACATGTCTTTAACAGCAGTGTTGTCTGATGCTTTGAATGTCAAATCAGTGTTTTCACCTGTATAAACATAGATTTGTTTATTGGCTTCATTTGAGTATGGAAGTTCAACTTTTGGTGCTACGTTTACAAATTCTGACAATGGTTTGTATCTTTAGAACCATCTTTATAGGTTACAACAACATTGTTTCCTTCTTTTTCTACTTTATCAACAACTTTTGAAGCATCTTCTACTTCTTGACCTTTTTTGTCAGCCAAACGTGCATCTGGATTGTTTTGAGAATATTCAACTTTAACTTTTTCTTTAATTTTCTCAAACTCTTTATCAGTAACATTGTTAGCATCTGATACGGTTACTTTATCAGCCGATGCTGGAGTTTTAATATCATATTTCTTAGTTTGTGCTTTTAATACGAAAGTTACTGCGCCTGGGTCAGTCTTATAAGACTCTGTGATAGTTTTAGTACCTGAAACATATTTTGTTGCTTCATTTTTGATTTCTTTTCCATCTGTATCTGTTGCTGTTGCAAAACGTGTTACAAGATCTAAAGAATCGTTTTCTGTTTTTGGTAATTGACTTTCCTTAAGACCAGAAACTTGTCCTGTTACTTTAATTTTCGCAGGTGTAGGAGTTTCAGAATTAATGGCTGTTACAGTGTAACCAAATTGATTATCTTGTAAATCTGGATTTCCACCTATAGTTGATAATGGTCTGTTACCACCTTGTTTTAATGCAGCAAATTTAATTTTTCCAGAATCGTCGTTAAAGGTAATATCAACGTCAGCTTCTTCTCCTCTATAAAGATAAATTTCTTTTTTATCCGGAGCTGGATCTGAATACGGGATAGACACTGTTGGTGCTACTAGTGATGCTGCTGGAGTTGTTGCTGTCGCTGGGTCACTTGCTACAGATGTGTTACCTGCTGCGTCAGTTGCTGTCGCTGTCACATTACCTGCTGGAATATCAACTGTTGGCGTGATTTTAGCTTTGCCATTTTCTCCCGCTGTCGCTTCACCAATCTTGTTGCCGGCTTTATCGTAAAGGGCGACTGTTGAGCCTTTTTCTGCAGTAACCTCAACCGGAGTCTTAGTACCTGCTTTTCCTGTAAGATCTGTGTTCACAACTGGTTTATCTGGTGCTGTGGTGTCTTTTGTTGGGTTAACGAGATATGCAGCTGCAATCTTATCTGTTGATTTATCAGGATAAGTGATGGTAAGGTTTCCTTTTTCGTCAACACCATATGTTGCACTTGCTGGAAGACTTGGGTTAGCAGTTTTAACTGAGTCGATGATCTTGTTTTTGTCATCTTCACTAAGCTTGTTAGGATCAGCAACTTCGACTTTTTCACCTGCAACAGGCTCATACTTCTTAGCTGACTCGAGAACTGTAATCTTAAGAGGTGTTGATACTACTTTTCCATTTTTACTTTCTAAGACGAAAGTAGTGACGAAATCACCTGCTGGTTGCTTCTCATGAACAGTACCATGATATTTGTTATTAAGTTGTCTATGTTGCTGACTACCAGTTGTTTGGAAGTAAATCCCATCTGGAAATAGTCCGTACACACTATTGGGATTCACAGGATAAAATCGTTTAATATAAGAAGAGGCAGCTCCAATTACATCGATATCAACGTTATCTCCTGGATAAACTGTAATGTGAGTCTTAGACAATAAAAGCTGAGTATAAGCATCGCCGTTTCTGTTCAGTCCCGATTCAGTTATTGGTGATTTTGTAACCGTAATCGGTGCACTCTTAGCTGACTCACTTCCACCTGCTGGTGTCGAAGTAGCTGTAATTTCTCCTTCTGGAAGGCTGTTTGTAGGGTGAACAGTGGCTACACCTTGGTCGTTAGCCACTGCTTCACCAATCACAACGCCATCTTTGTTGTAAAGTTTAACAGTTGAGCCTGCTGGTGCTTTAACTGTTACATCAGCTGGCGTACTTGCTTTACCTGATAGGTTTGAAGTGATTTCTGGCGCTTGAGTTGTTGGGGTAACTGGTTTTGGTGTTTCTGGTGTTGGTGTTTCCCCTTCAACTTCAAACGTAACTGTCACTTCTTGTGGAGCTTGGTTATAATGAGCTGGGTAAGTAACCACTACGGTTTTAGTATAAGTACCAGCTTGTGTAGCTGTTGGAGCTTGACCGTCTTTCCATGCAAATGTTGTTGCACCACGATAGTTATTTGGAAATTCTGGAGTTCCAGCTTTATTGGTTACATAAGTAGCTGGATCCGCATTAAAACTTCCACCAACTTTGGCAGTGTACTTTTCTTTGACTGCAACTGCTTGGAATTTTGAACTTGCATTATCAATGAAGTTATCCGCATAACCAGCCATAATATTAGTTTTTCCACCAATACCTGCTGTCCCTTGTAATCCTGCAGTGTAGTCTAAAGGCTTAGACTTATCTAAAATTGGTGTATCAAAAGTAATAGTCCAACTTGGGTTCTTAAATATTCCACCTGCTACATCAGCCGTCAACATATACAGTGCTTGTGAACGTTCTGATGCTTGTTGCGCTGCTGCCGCTTCATTTCCCTTAATGGCTGGATTACCGATTTTTTTATATAAATCTGTTAATTCCTTAGTCATTTTAGAACCGGTATAAACATTCATTCTACCAGCTCCACCCATAGGATAGGTTTCCATCATTATCTTTCCAATAACGACGATCACTCATGGTGTTTCCATTTTTATCCGTTTGCAACACTCTCCAGTTAGTCGGAGCCCCCACAGAATCCTTTGGAACAGTAAAATAAGAATAACCACTAGTCTGGTTTCCCACGCGGCCACCATTTACAACAACTGTCCAGTGGATTGTATTTTTGGCATTATCCACTTCATAAGTCGCCTTGACAAAGCCTTCAGGATTTGGTTTGTTAGAATAATCAAGGTTTTGAGCACCTTCAGATGATCGTGTTGCTGTTGCTCGCGCTGCACGATTAGTACGTGGTTTCGCTACTTGAGAACCATCTTTAATCGTTTGAGTTGCTGTCAAGTTTGCACTTGAACCATCTGCAAAAGTAACAACTACTGATCCATCCGCTTGGACTTGAACATCAGTCGCTGTAGGGTTTGCTGCCTTGACAGCTTCTACAACTTTTGCTTTTTCTTCTTCAGTAAGTGCTGCTGGATCGTAAACCACAGTCACTTCTGGAGCTTTGATGCTGTCTGCTTCCTTAGCCTTTTCAGTCGCCACTACTGCTTCTTCTTTAGAATTTTGAGTAGTTTCAACTGGTTTTTCAGCTTTTTCTTCAGCCACTGCTGCTGGTGCTACTTCTACAGCTGGTGCTGCATAAGTTGGGTTCTCTTCAGATACAACTGGCTTAGCCCCCTCTGTTGTAGAGCTAGTATCTGGCTTAGCTTCTACCGTATCTGCTTTGACTGATGGTGCTACTAAAGCAGCCCCAACCGCAAAAACAAGCGAACAACCGAAAAGGAAATGTTTTCCTTTTTTGATCATACGCCAATTCTTTTGTTCTGCATTTTTACGATTAAAATACATGACATATCTCCTTTTTATAAATAAAAGCATGTTTTTTACATACATAATTATTATATACCATCTTCAAAAAATAGTCAATTGAGGTCTTCTTTTTTTTAAAATTATTCTTTTTTTAGAATACGTAAACGTGCAAACCTTTGTAACTTATTAAATATTAGTTTTTTCGATATATATTAAAGATGTATTTAAACGAAAAATATTGATATCAAAACAAATAGATTATTGAAACCTGTGGATTGATATAGCTTTTTGTAATTTGTATGTTTTTCTTGATTCTTTTTTTGTATTTTTTTGTGTATCGTATGGTTTTTTTGGTGGTTGTTTTATTTATAACTATTTTTAAAAAATATTTGTTTCTAATCATTTTTATCACAAAAATTTAAAACTTAATACACGAACATCTGTTTTACAAAATTGTTACTAGTAAAAAAATTCCAATAAAAACGCACAATACCAGATTCTCAGTTTTAAGCTTTTTCAACATCTCTAGGACTAAATTTTAACACTCTCCTAGTCATTATCCATCAAAAAGCTTCTCTCCACTACAGTTGACATACCAAAAAAACCGTAAGAATTTCTTCTTACGGTTTTTCTAGCAAACTCATAGAATCAAGATTCTCAAGTTTGCTTTATCAGAGCCCAATGTTTTACTCTTCTTCCTTGCGTTTTTTAGCGAAGAGAAGTCCTCCTGTCGCCGCTGCAAGTAGTGCTAGGCCAAGTGAAGCGTTAGATTGCTCTGTACCAGTATTTGGCAATTCTTTCGCTCCAGCTTTCTTAGCTGATTGGTTAGCAGCTGACTCTTTAGTTGCTTCCTTAACAGCATTCTCACTTGCAATTACTGCTACTGAGCCATCTGCAAAGGTTACAACTACTGATCCATCATTGTTAACCTTGATATCTTTCGCGGTTGGATTAGCTTTCTTAACTTCGTCAGCTACTTTAGCTTTTTCGGCGTCAGTCAAGTTGCTTGGATCTGTAACTGGGGTTACTGATGGATTCTTAACTCCATCTGATTCCTTAACTTTATCAGATGATTTCTTAACTGTCTTATCGGCTGGAATAACAGCTGTCGTACCATCTTCAAAGGTTACAACTACTGATCCGTCTTTATTAACCTTGATATCTTTCGCGGTTGGGTTAGCTTTCTTAACTTCGTCGGCTACTTTAGCTTTTTCCGCGTCAGTCAAGTTACTTGGATCTGTAACTGGGGTTACTGATGGATTTGTAACTACTTTATCAGCTGATTTCTTAACTGTCTTATCGGCTGGGATAACGGCTGTTGTGCCATCTGGGTAAGTTACAGTTGTTGTACCGTCGTTGCCAACTTCTACCTTACTTACTGTAGGGTTTGATTTCTTAACTTCTTCTGCTACCTTAGCTTTTTCGGCATCAGTCAAGTTGCTTGGATCTGTAACTGGGGTTACTGATGGATCCTTAACAGCTTTATCAGCTGATTTCTTAACTGTCTTATCGGCTGGAATTACAGCTGTTGTGCCATCTGGGTAAGTGACAGTTGTTGTACCGTCGTTGCCAACGTCTACCTTACTTACTGTAGGGTTTGATTTCTTAACTTCCTCAGCTACCTTAGCTTTTTCCGCATCAGTCAAGTTGCTTGGATCTGTAACTGGGGTTACTGATGGATCCTTAACAGCTTTATCAGCTGATTTCTTAACTGTCTTATCGGCTGGAATTACAGCTGTTGTGCCATCTGGGTAAGTGACAGTTGTTGTACCGTCGTTGCCAACGTCTACCTTACTTACTGTAGGGTTTGATTTCTTAACTTCCTCAGCTACCTTAGCTTTTTCCGCATCAGTCAAGTTGCTTGGATCTGTAACTGGGGTTACTGATGGATCCTTAACAGCTTTATCAGCTGATTTCTTAACTGTTTTATCTGCTGGGATAACCGCTGTTGTGCCATCTGGGTAAGTGACAGTTGTTGTGCCATCTTTGCCAACCTTAACATCAGTCACGGTTGGATTAGATTTCTTAACTTCCTCTGCTACTTTACCTTTTTCGGCGTCAGTCAAGTTGCTTGGATCTGTAACTGGAGTTACTGTTGGATCCGTTACAACTTTATCAGCTGATTTCTTAACTGTCTTATCGGCTGGAATAACGGCTGTTGTGCCATCTGGGTAAGTTACAGTTGTTGTGCCATCTTTGTCAACCTTAACATCAGTCACGGTTGGATTAGATTTCTTAACTTCCTCTGCTACTTTACCTTTTTCGACGTCAGTCAAGTTGCTTGGATCTGTAACTGGAGTTACTGTTGGATCCGTTACAACTTTATCAGCTGATTTCTTAACTGTTTTATCTGCTGGAATAACCGCTGTTGTGCCATCTGGGTAAGTAACTGTTGTTGTGCCATCTTTGTCAACCTTAACGTCAGTTACTGTTGGGTTAGATTTCTTAACTTCGTCGGCTACTTTAGCTTTTTCCGCGTCAGTCAAGTTGCTTGGATCTGCAACTGGGGTTACTGATGGATCCTTAACAGCTTTATCAGCTGATTTCTTAACTGTCTTATCTGCTGGGATAACAGCTGTCGTACCATCTGGGTAGGTTACAGTTGTTGTGCCATCTTTCTCAACCTTAACATCCGTTACGGTTGGGTTGGATTTCTTAACTTCGTCGGCTACTTTACCTTTTTCTGCATCAGTCAAGTTACTTGGATCTGTTACTGGTGTGACTGTTGGATCCTTAACAGCTTTATCAGCTGATTTCTTAACTGTCTTATCTGATGGGATAACAGCTGTTGTGCCATCTGGGTAAGTGACTGTAGCTGTACCGTCGGTACCTACTTCAACCTTGCTTGCTGTTGGGTTAGCTTTCTTAATTTCGTCAGTTACCTTAGCTTTTTCGGTATCTGTAAGAGCTGATGGGTTAGCTACTGGAGTCACAGCTGGATCTTTGATGACTTTATCAGCTGATTCCTTAACTGTCTTCTCTGATGGGATAACTGCGGTTGTTCCATCTGGGTAAGTGACTGTAGCTGTACCGTCATTACCTACCGTTACATCTGTTAAGGTTGGGTTAGCTTTCTTAACTTCGTCGACTACTTTAGTTTTCTCTGCATCAGTTAAATGACTTTGATTTACAACTGGAGTTACCACCGGATCCTTAATGACTTTGTCATCTGATTTCTTAACCGTTTTATCTGCAGATAAAACAGTTGTCTTACCATCTGGGTAAGTGACTGTGGTTGTACCGTCATTACCTACCGTTACATCTGTTACAGTTGGATTAGCTTTCTTAACTTCGTCGGCTACCTTAGCTTTCTCTGCATCAGTCAAATTGCTTGGATCTGTAACTGGGGTTACAGCTGGGACCTTAAGTTCCTTATCTGCTGATTCCTTAACTGTCTTATCTGCTGGGATAACCGCTGTTGTGCCATCTGGATAAGTAACTGTTGTTGTGCCATCTTTGTCAACCTTAACGTCAGTTACCGTTGGATTAGATTTCTTAACTTCTTCTGCTACCTTAGCTTTTTCCGCATCAGTCAAGTTGCTTGGATCTGTAACTGGGGTTACAGCTGGATCATTAAGTTCCTTATCTGCTGATTCCTTAACTGTCTTATCTGCTGGGATAACAGCTGTTGTGCCATCTGGGTAAGTGACTGTAGCTGTACCGTCGTTACCGACTGCTACATCTGTTACGGTTGGATTAGATTTCTTAACTTCGTCGGCCACTTTAGCTTTCTCTGCATCAGTCAAGTTGCTTGGATCTGTAACTGGGGTTACAGCTGGGACCTTAAGTTCCTTATCTGCTGATTCCTTAACTGTCTTATCTGCCGGGATAACAGCTGTTGTGCCATCTGGGTAAGTAACTGTTGTTGTGCCATCTTTCTCAACCTTAACGTCAGTTACGGTTGGATTAGATTTCTTAACTTCGTCGGCTACCTTAGCTTTTTCGGCATCAGTCAAGTTACTTGGATCTGTTACTGGTGTTACTGTTGGATCCGTTACAACTTTATCATCTGATTTCTTAACTGTTTTATCTGCTGGGATAACAGCTGTTGTGCCATCTGGGTAAGTTACAGTTGTTGTACCATCTTTGTCAACCTTAACATCAGTCACGGTTGGATTTGATTTCTTAACTTCTTCTGCTACCTTAGCTTTTTCGGCGTCAGTCAAGTTGCTTGGATCTGTAACTGGAGTTACTGTTGGATCCGTTACAACTTTATCATCTGATTTCTTAACTGTTTTATCTGCTGGGATAACAGCTGTTGTGCCATCTGGGTAAGTTACAGTTGTTGTACCATCTTTATCAACCTTAACATCAGTCACGGTTGGATTTGATTTCTTAACTTCTTCTGCTACCTTAGCTTTTTCGGCGTCAGTCAAGTTGCTTGGATCTGTAACTGGAGTTACTGTTGGATCCGTTACAACTTTATCATCTGATTTCTTAACTGTCTTATCTGCTGGAATTACAGCTGTCGTACCATCTGGATAAGTTACAGTTGTTGTACCATCTTTGTCAACCTTAACGTCAGTTACTGTTGGGTTAGCTTTCTTAACTTCTTCTGCTACTTTACCTTTTTCAGCATCAGTCAAGTTGCTTGGATCTGCAACTGGGGTTACTGTTGGATCCTTAACAGCTTTATCAGCTGATTTCTTAACTGTCTTATCTGCTGGAATTACAGCTGTCGTACCATCTGGGTAAGTGACAGTTGTTGTACCATCTTTCTCAACCTTAACATCTGTTACAGTTGGATTTGCTTTCTTAACTTCTTCTGCTACTTTAGCTTTCTCTGCATCAGTCAAGTTGCTTGGATCTGTAACCGGAGTTACTGATGGATCTTTAACATCTTTATCAGCTGATTTCTTAACTGTCTTATCTGCTGGGATAACGGCTGTTGTTCCATCTGGGTAAGTTACAGTTGTTGTTCCATCTTTGTCAACCTTAACGTCAGTTACTGTTGGGTTAGCTTTCTTAACTTCGTCGGCTACTTTAGCTTTCTCTGCATCAGTCAAGTTGCTTGGATCTGTAACTGGGGTTACTGTTGGATCCGTTACAACTTTATCATCTGATTTCTTAACTGTCTTATCTGCTGGGATTACAGCTGTTGTTCCATCTGGGTATGCAACAGTCGTTGTTCCATCTTTACTTACTTCAACATCTTTCGCTGTTGGGTTAGCTTTCTTAACTTCGTCGGCTACCTTAGCTTTTTCGGCGTCAGTCAAGTTGCTTGGATCTACAACAGGAGTTACTGTTGGATCCGTTACAACTTTATCATTTGATTTCTTAACTGTCTTATCTGCTGGGATTACAGCTGTTGTTCCATCTGGGTATGTAACAGTCGTTGTTCCATCTTTGTCAACCTTAACGTCAGTTACGGTTGGGTTAGCTTTCTTAACTTCCTCTGCTACTTTAGCTTTTTCGGCGTCAGTCAAGTTGTTTGGATCTGTAACTGGGGTTACTGATGGATCCTTAACAGCTTTATCATCTGATTTCTTAACTGTTTTAGCTGCTGGAATTTCTGCTTTTGATCCATCTGGGAAGGTTACAGTGGTTGTGCCATCTTTACCTACTTCAACATCTTTCGCTGTTGGATTAGCTTTCTTAACTTCTTCTGCTACTTTAGCTTTTTCTGCATCTGTTAAGTTAGCGGATCTTTAACTGGTGTCTTAGCTTCTGGATCTTTAACTCCTTCTGCATCTTTAGCTTTTTCTACTGTTTTAGCTGCTGGAATTTCTGCTTTTGATCCATCTGGGAAGGTTACAGTGGTTGTGCCATCTTTGCCTACTTCAACATCTTTCGCTGTTGGGTTAGCTTTCTTAACTTCTTCTGCTACTTTAGCTTTTTCTGTATCTGTTAAGTTAGCTGGATCTTTAACTGGTGTCTTAGCTGCTGGATCTTTAACTCCTTCTGCATCTTTAGCTTTTTCTACTGTTTTAGCTGCTGGAATTTCTGCTTTTGATCCATCTGGGAAGGTTACAGTGGTTGTGCCATCTTTACCTACTTCAACATCTTTCGCTGTTGGGTTAGCTTTCTTAACTTCTTCTGCTACTTTAGCTTTTTCTGCATCTGTTAAGTTAGCTGGATCTTTAACTGGTGTCTTAGCTGGATCTTTGATTCCATCTGTATCTTTAGCTTTTTCTACTGTTTTAGCTGCTGGAATTTCTGCTTTTGATCCATCTGGGAGGGTTACAGTGGTTGTGCCATCTTTACCTACTTCAACATCTTTCGCTGTTGGGTTAGCTTTCTTAACTTCTTCTGCTACTTTAGCTTTTTCTGCATCTGTTAAGTTAGCCGGATCTTTAACTGGTGTCTTAGCTTCTGGATCTTTAACTCCTTCTGCATCTTTAGCTTTTTCTACTGTTTTAGCTGCTGGAATTTCTGCTTTTGATCCATCTGGGAGGGTTACAGTTGTTGTGCCATCTTTACCTACTTCAACATCTTTCGCTATTGGGTTAGCTTTCTTAACTTCTTCTGCTACTTTAGCTTTTTCTGCATCTGTTAAGTTAGCGGATCTTTAACTGGTGTCTTAGCTTCTGGATCTTTAACTCCTTCTGCATCTTTAGCTTTTTCTACTGTTTTAGCTGCTGGAATTTCTGCTTTTGATCCATCTGGGAGGGTTACAGTGGTTGTGCCATCTTTACCTACTTCAACATCTTTCGCTGTTGGGTTAGCTTTCTTAACTTCTTCTGCTACTTTAGCTTTTTCTGCATCTGTTAAGTTAGCTGGATCTTTAACTGGTGTCTTAGCTTCTGGATCTTTAACTCCTTGTGCATCTTTAGCTTTTTCTACTGTTTTAGCTGCTGGAATTTCTGCTTTTGATCCATCTGGGAAGGTTACAGTTGTTGTGCCATCTTTACCTACTTCAATATCTTTCGCTGTTGGGTTAGCTTTCTTAACTTCTTCTGCTACTTTAGCTTTTTCTGCATCTGTTAAGTTAGCTGGATCTTTAACTGGTGTCTTAACTTCTGGATCTTTAACTCCTTCTGCATCTTTAGCTGGTGTTGCTGTAACTGGATCACTTGCTTCTGGTGTTTGACCATCCTTGGTTGCTACAACTGTCACATTACCTTCTGGAATGTCGACTGTTGGTGTGATTGTAGCTTTACCATTCTCATCAGCTGTTGCTTCACCAATCTTGTTGCCGTCTTTATCGTACATTTCAACCTTAGATCCTGGTTCTGCTGTCACTTCAACTGGTGTCTTAGTGCCGGCTTTACCTGTAAGGTCTGTTGTAATTTCTGGTTGAGTTGGTGTTGTTGGAGTTGCTACTGTAGCTACTTTTGGTGCGCTTGCTTCTGATGTTTGACCATCTTTCGTAGCTTTGGCAGTCACATTACCTTCTGGAATATCTACAGTTGGTGTGATGATTGCTTTACCATTTGCTCCTGTTGCTGCTTCACCAATCTTGTTATCATCTTTGTCGAACAATTCAACCTTAGTACCTGGTTCTGCTGTCACTTCAACTGGTGTCTTAGTTCCTGCTTTACCTGTAAGGTCTGTATCTACAACTGGTTTTCTTGGTTTAGCTGGTGTTGCTGGATCCTTAGCAGTTGTTGCTGTAACTGGATCACTTGCTTCTGGTGTTTGACCATCCTTGGTTGCTACAACTGTCACATTACCTTCTGGAATATCTACAGTTGGTGTGATTTTAGCTTTACCATTTTCATCAGCTGTTGCTTCACCAATCTTGTTGCCGTCTTTATCGTACATTTCAACCTTAGATCCTGGTTCTGCTGTCACTTCAACTGGTGTCTTAGTGCCGGCTTTACCTGTAAGGTCTGTTGTAATTTCTGGTTGAGTTGGTGTTGTTGGAGTTGCTACTGTAGCTTCTTTTGGTGCGCTTGCATCTGATGTGTTTCCAGCCTTGTCTGTTGCTTTCGCTGTTACGTCACCTGCTGGAATTTCTTTCGTTGGTGTAATGCTTGCTACACCTTGGTCGTTAGCTACGCCTGTTCCAAGACTGTTGCCGTCTTTGTCGAACAACTCAACGGTTGATCCTGGTTCTGCACTGACTTCAACTGGATCTTTAGTTCCTGCTTTACCGGTTAGATCTGTCTTAACTTCTGGTTTAGCTGGTGCTGTTGTATCTGTCGCAACTTTTTCATCACTTGCGTCTGATGTGTTTCCTGATGGGTCGGTTGCTTTCGCTGTTACACCACCTGCTGGAATATCTTTTGTTGGTGTGATGCTTGCTACACCTTGGTCGTTAGCTACGCCTGTTCCAAGACTGTTGCCATCTTTGTCGAACAACTCAACGGTTGATCCTGGTTCTGCTGTGACTTCAACTGGATCTTTAGTTCCTGCTTTACCTGTTAGATCTGTCTTAACTTCTGGTTTCGCTGGGGTTGTTGTATCTGTCGCAACTTTTGGTTCACTTGCATCTGATGTGTTTCCTGATGGGTCGGTTGCTTTCGCTGTTACGTCACCTGCTGGAATATCTTTCGTTGGTGTAATTCTTGCTACACCATTTTCATCAGCTTTAGCTGTACCAAGGCTGTTACCATCTTTGTCGAATAACTCAACGGTTGATCCTGGTTCTGCTGTGACTTCAACTGGATCTTTAGTTCCTGCTTTACCTGTTAGATCTGTCTTAACTTCTGGTTTCGCTGGGGCTGTTGTATCTGTCGCAACTTTTGGTTCACTTGCATCTGATGTGTTTCCTGATGGGTCGGTTGCTTTCGCTGTTACGTCACCTGCTGGAATATCTTTCGTTGGTGTAATTCTTGCTACACCATTTTCATCAGCTTTAGCTGTACCAAGGCTGTTACCATCTTTGTCGAATAACTCAACGGTTGATCCTGGTTCTGCTGTGACTTCAACTGGATCTTTAGTTCCGGCTTTACCTGTTAAATCTGTCTTAACTTCTGGTTTCGCTGGGGCTGTTGTATCTGTCGCAACTTTTGGTGCGCTTGCGTCTGATGTGTTTCCAGCCTTGTCGGTTGCTTTCGCTGTTACGTCACCTGCTGGAATATCTTTCGTTGGTGTAATGCTTGCTACACCTTGGTCGTTAGCTACGCCTGTTCCAAGACTGTTGCCATCTTTGTCGAACAACTCAACGGTTGATCCTGGTTCTGCTGTGACTTCAACTGGATCTTTAGTTCCGGCTTTACCTGTTAAATCTGTCTTAACTTCTGGTTTCGCTGGGGCTGTTGTATCTGTCGCAACTTTTGGTTCACTTGCATCTGATGTGTTTCCTGCTGGGTCTGTTGCTTTCGCTGTTACGCCACCTGCTGGAATATCTTTCGTTGGTGTAATTCTTGCTACACCATTTTCATCAGCTTTAGCTGTACCAAGGCTGTTACCATCTTTGTCGAACAACTCAACTGTTGATCCTGGTTCTGCTGTTACTTCAACTGGATCTTTAGTTCCTGCTTTACCTGTTAAATCTGTCTTAACTTCTGGTTTAGCTGGGGCTGTTGTATCTGTCGCAACTTTTGGTTCACTTGCATCTGATGTGTTTCCTGCTGGGTCGGTTGCTTTCGCTGTTACGTCACCTGCTGGAATATCTTTCGTTGGTGTAATTCTTGCTACACCATTTTCATCAGCTTTAGCTGTACCAAGGCTGTTACCATCTTTGTCGAACAACTCAACGGTTGATCCTGGTTCTGCTGTGACTTCAACTGGATCTTTAGTTCCGGCTTTACCTGTTAGATCTGTCTTAACTTCTGGTTTCGCTGGGGCTGTTGTATCTGTCGCAACTTTTGGTTCACTTGCATCTGATGTGTTTCCTGCTGGGTCGGTTGCTTTCGCTGTTACGTCACCTGCTGGAATATCTTTCGTTGGTGTAATTCTTGCTACACCATTTTCATCAGCTTTAGCTGTACCAAGGCTGTTACCATCTTTGTCGAATAACTCAACGGTTGATCCTGGTTCTGCTGTGACTTCAACTGGATCTTTAGTTCCTGCTTTACCTGTTAAATCTGTCTTAACTTCTGGTTTAGCTGGTGCTGTTGTATCTGTCGCAACTTTTGGTGCGCTTGCGTCTGATGTGTTTCCAGCCTTGTCTGTTGCTTTCGCTGTTACGTCACCTGCTGGAATTTCTTTCGTTGGTGTAATGCTTGCTACACCTTGGTCGTTAGCTACGCCTGTTCCAAGACTGTTGCCATCTTTGTCGAACAACTCAACGGTTGATCCTGGTTCTGCTGTGACTTCAACTGGATCTTTAGTTCCTGCTTTACCTGTTAGATCTGTCTTAACTTCTGGTTTAGCTGGGGCTGTTGTATCTGTCGCAACTTTTGGTTCACTTGCATCTGATGTGTTTCCTGCTGGGTCTGTTGCTTTCGCTGTTACGTCACCTGCTGGAATAGCTTTCGTTGGTGTAATTCTTGCTACACCTTGGTCGTTAGCTACGCCTGTTCCAAGACTGTTGCCATCTTTGTCGAACAACTCAACGGTTGATCCTGGTTCTGCTGTGACTTCAACTGGATCTTTAGTTCCTGCTTTACCTGTTAAATCTGTCTTAACTTCTGGTTTCGCTGGGGCTGTTGTATCTTTGACTACAAAATCTGATAATGGTTTTTTATCTGTAGAACCGTCAGTGTATGTTACTACAAGATTTCCAGCGTTATCTTTTTCTACTGATTTAATCTTAGTCTTAGCATCTTCAGCATCTACAGTTTTACCTTTTTTGTCTGCAAAGTTGGCATCATCATTAGTTTGAGCATACTCAATTTGCAGTTTTTCTTTGATTTTATCTAACTCAGCGTCTGTTACCTTAGTTGGATCTGCTACTTCAACTTTATCAGCTGGAGCTGGAGTTGCTATATCGTATTTAGATGTTTGATTTTTAACTACAAATCGAACATATCCTGGTTTTTCTTTAGCGTTAGGATCTACATCTAGCGCTCTGTAATCAGTGTTTGAAAGTTCGCCATTGTTGTCTTTAGAAACGATAAAACTTGTCCACTCTTGACCAGCTTTAAGGTTTGTAGTACCAGTCATCTTGATAGTAGCTGATGTCTTATCTTCAGATACTGAACCTTCTCCAGTCACTGCGCCATTTTCAACTTTACCTGTTGTAAATCCATATTTATTCGCGTTATTCCATGAAACATCTCCAGGTCCACGTAGGTAAAGATCTTTAACTTCTTTTTCATCCGTACCTTTGAAAGTTAGATCAGTATTTTCACCTGTATAAACATAGATTTGTTTATTAGCTTGATTTGAGTATGGAAGTTCAACTGTTGGTGCTACGTTTACAAATTCTGACAATGGTTTTGTATCTTTAGAACCATCTTTATAGGTTATAACAACATTGTTTCCTTCTTTTTCTACTTTATCAACAACTTTTGAAGCATCTTCTACTTCTTTACCTTTTTTGTCTGCTAAACGTGCATCTGGATTATTTTGAGAATACTCAACTTTAACTTTCTCTTTAATTTTTTCAAACTCTTTATCAGTAACATTGTTAGCATCTGATACGGTTACTTTATCTGCTTCTGATGGAGTTTTGATATCATATTTCTTAGTTTGTGCTTTTAATACGAAAGTTACTGCACCTGGGTCAGTAAGGTAAGTACCAACTATTTCTCCATTATTTTTAGTTTTGGTTGCATTATTAGAAATCTCTGCACCATCTGTATCTGTTGCAGTGGCAAAACGAGTTACAAGTTCTAATGAATCTGATTCTGTTTTTGGTAATCTATTTTCAGCAATACCAGAAACTTGTCCTGTTACTTTGATTTTTGCTGGTGTATTTGTTTCAGAATTGATAGCTGTTACAGTGTAACCCCATTCATTATCTTGTTTTTCTGGATTCCCATCAACGTTATTTAGGGCAATATTTCCACCTTTTTTAAGTGAAGCTGATTTAATTTTTCCAGAATCGTCGTTAAATGTGATATCAACGTCAGCTTCTTCACCAGTATATAGATAAACTTCTTTTTTGTTTGGAGCTGGATCTGAATATGGAATCTCTACTGTTGGTGCAACATTTGTACGTGCAAAATCAGTCAATGGTTTTGTATCTTTAGAACCATCTTTATAGGTTACAACAACATTGTTTCCATCTTTTTCAACTTTATCAACAACTTTTGAAGCATCTTCTACTTCTTGACCTTTTTTGTCTGCTAAACGCGCATCTGGATTGTTTTGAGAATATTCAACTTTAACTTTCTCTTTAATTTTTTCAAACTCTTTATCAGTAACATTGTTAGCATCTGATACGGCTACTTTATCTGCTTCTGATGGAGTTTTGATATCATATTTCTTAGTTTGTGCTTTTAATACGAAAGTTACTGCACCTGGGTCAGTTAAGTAAGAACCAACAACCTCTCCATTTTTCTTAGTTTTTACCGCAGTATTATTGATTAATGCACCATCTGTATCAGTTGCAGTGGCAAAACGAGTTACAAGATCTAAAGAATCGTTTTCTGTTTTCGGTAATTTTTCTGCCGCTATGCCAGAAACTTGTCCTGTTACTTTAATTTTCGCAGGCGTCGCTGTTTCAGAATTAATTGCTGTTACAGTATATCCATATTCATTATCTTGTTTATCTGGATTACCATCAATATTATTTAAGGCAATATTTCCACCTTTTTTAAGTGAAGCTGATTTAATTTTTCCAGAATCGTCGTTAAATGTGATATCAACGTCAGCTTCTTCTCCAGTATAAAGATAAACTTCTTTTTTGTTTGGAGCTGGATCTGAGTAAGGAATCTCTACTGTTGGAGCTACGTTGTCACGTGCAGGATTTACAACTACAGTAACTTCAATCTCACCTGACTCTTTACCTTGGCTATCAACAGCTTTATACTTAACTGTGTAAGTGCCTTGGGTATTTGTATCAACTGTCTTGGTTGCTGCGTTACCGTTTACTGAAACAACTTCAGCATGAACCTTATCACCTAGGGTTGCTTGAGCATCATCTTCTTTATCTGCTACTGTCACAAGAGATGCAAGGTCAAGTTGAGCACCTTGAGCAACAGTTTTTTTGTTTCCTTCAACAGCTGATGCAATAGTTGGAGCTTGGTTTTCTACTCCACGTGGTTGCCAGTCAGCCACACTTGAGAATCCACCTTCCATCACGTTTGAAATAGCTGCTACTTCTGTACCAGCAATCTTGTCAGCCATTGTAAGGACAATCGTATCTTGGAATTTACCTTTCTCAATTGATTTGACAGTCGCTGCTTCTGGTTTTTGTGATGTCCATGCAGCTGAGAGATTGTCACGTTTGACTGGAATCTCGACTGATTGACCTGCAGTATTTGTATAGCGCATGTAGGCAATCCCTGCATCGTGAGGAACCTTAAGAGTCACCTCTTTTTGTCCTGCTACAACTGCAGCTTGATTAGTAGTCAAGCTTGAAGGTTCAACGGTTGTCACACCGACAGATACTGGTACTGTACGACGGCTACTTTCAGTTCCGTTGACAGTTTGACTCACCTGTACCGTTTGACGTGGTTTAATAGTTGTACCATCACCTTGGTTGTTGTTCAAGGCTGTCGGAAGCTCACCTGTAGTCCAGTTTCCATTATTATCAACAGTGACATTGCCGATATTTTGCTCTTGACCATCGATATAAAGCTTGATAGTCGCACCTGGAGTTCCTGTCCCTGAAAGAGTGCTTGACGTTGAAGCTACTGTCTGAACAGGAACGTTGACTGAAGTTTTGGTCAAATTTGGAGTTACATTTGGTGTTGCAACCTGACTAACCAAGTTCTTGTCGTACTTACCTGAGATTGCATACCAGTTGTTCACAGCTAGGTTTTTTGCAGCTTGCACACCTGCAAGATAAGAAATCGTTTGTGATGGGTCTTCAACCACTGTACGGTAACGAACAGTGAACTTGCGAATACCTGAATAAATATTTGTTTGAAGGACGTAGAGCTTCTTAGAGTTAGCCATAACACCGTTCAAACCTGGAACTTTATCGTACTCACTAGCACCAGTAGTGGCCTTTACACGCATCTCAAGCTTACTGCCATCATCAATAAACTGCTTACCAGATTCATTTGCGTTTCCGTCACCGTTATTCCATTCAGTTCTAGTCGTATAAACTCCGTCATACTCTGTTACTACATTATATGGGTCAGATACGTTTTTAGGAATTGAGAAATACCAGAAGGCACCTGCTTTATCGTATTGAGCCTCGTTAAAGGTTACAGTCCATTCTAAGACTGGACGTCCTTGACCGGATGGGTCTGTAGGAACTGTTTTCCCATTGACGACTTCATAGTCATCCAGCTGTCTGTACTCGATTTTAGCACGCTGAGTTGGATCTCCATTCTCAACTTTTTTACCACTCCTATATTCGAACTTAATGTCCTTGCCTTCCATAGAGCGATCTTGAGCACGTTCTTGCCCTGCAGCTCGACGGCTTCTTGACTTAGGTTGAGTGGCTGAAGTTTCTGCTGGAGCAGCCACTTTAACAGTTTGAGCTGCTGACAAGTTTGCACTTGAACCATCTGCAAAAGTCACAACTACTGATCCGTCTGCTTGGACTTGCACATCAGTTGCAGTAGGATTTACCCCCTTAACAGCTTCCACAATATTTGCTTTTTCTTCATCTGTCAAAGCTGAAGAATCTGCTACCACTGTCAAGGAAGGGAGCTGAACTCCATCTGCTTCCTTAGCTTTTTCAGTCACAACTACTGGTTCTTCTTTAGAATTTTGAGTAGTTTCAACTGCTTTATCAACTTTTTCTTCAGCCACTGCTGCTGGGGCTACTTCTACAGCTGGTGCTGCATAAGTTACATCCTCCTCGGCAGCAACCGGCTTATTCCCCTCTGTTGTAGATCTAGCTTCTGCCTTAGCTTCTACTGTATCTGCCTTAACTGTTGGAGTCACCAAGGTTGCCCCAACTGCAAAAACAAGCGAACAACCAAAAAGGAAGTGTTTTCCTTTTTTAATCATACGCCAGTTCTTTTGTGCTGCATTTTTACGATTAAAATACATGACATTGTCTCCTTTTTTATAAATAAAAGCATGTTTGTTACATACAAATTAATTATACAACACCTTTAAAAAATAGTCAAAGAATGTTCTTGTGAATTTAATAAGGTTATGTGTACGATATATTTCTAAAAATCATAATTCCGAGCAAATTTTTTCGCATTTTCAAAATTCCTGTGGTATAATGTTTGTTGATTTAAAATTATCACGAAAAACAATAACAAGTATAGGAGAAACACACATGAGAGGATTACTCGCTCAAAAAGATCAAAGACAACTCGAAATTTTAGAGTATTTGTTTGAAAAACCTGACTGGATTCACTTGGATGAACTCGCTGAAATCCTTGACACCAATACTCGAATTTTGAAAAGTGATATCAAGGAGCTGCGTGAAGCTCTTAACCACTTTGATATCCAGTCTTCGACAGCTGGGATTCGGCTTACCAATGATAAAGGTTTGGGAATCGAGCATATCTATAGTCATTTTCTAAAAACATCTACAAATTTCCAAGTTTTAGAAGCCTTCTTCCTACTAGATGCACCCTTTACCTATGAACACTTGGCTGAAAAACTAGATATCTCTCTTCCATCTCTGCGAAAAAAAGTCGCAGAAATCAACAACCTCCTTCATTCAAATTATCGCTTTAAACTTAAGGTCACTCCCATCTCTATTATCGGAGACGAGAGAGATATTCGTTTTTTCTTTGCCCAATATTTCTACGAAACCTACGGTTATTATGAATGGCCTTTTTCAGAATCAAAAGAAGCCCTAGAGGAGTTTGTTGCTTTCTTTATAAAAGCAACTGCATTTCCAGCCAACTATGCCAATGTGTTTCAAATTAGAACTCTGGTAGCTGTCAACCTCCAAAGATTTAAAACTGGCAATCTTAATAATTTCCCAAATAAACCTCATAGTGAGGTTCACATCTATGCGCAACTTCCTAGCATTCAAGAAGAACTCCAACCTATCTCTGAAATTTTAGGAATTACAATCGACCCTACAACCCTAGAACAACTCTTTGATGCATATACACAGACAGGGCTCTACTTTACCGTTGAAGATTTATTGGCAGCTCGTGAAACGGATGAACTGGCAAATCGCTCTTATCACGCTGCTCGTGATATACTCGATAACCTCACCCGTCAGTTTGGAATCCACTTTGAAAATACTGACCGTCTAGTCTGGCATATCCATAACACTGCTCTCCTAGAACGTCAAGAAATTAACTCTGAGTCCATTATTTCGCATAATAGAGCTTATTCCCTCAATAAGCTACAAACAATCTTCCCAGATTTTTACGAAGCAGCCGTATTTGAAATGATGCGATACAAATCTACACTGGGACAAAAAGACCACATCCATACTGTAGTCCATTTGGTTTATACCCTCTTTACTCACGCTGACAATCTTATCCCCCAACTCCTTGAAAGTCAAAATAAGGTTAAAGTTCTCGTTTTAAGTTCCTTCGACTTCGCCCATCCCTACTCTCTCATTTCTCTTTATAAATACCACACTTCAAAAACATCCAATACGAGGTTTGGGATAAAGATACTTTGAATGTAGATGAAATCATGGAAGCTGATTACGATGCCATTTTGACAAACTTTGATGTTGAAGGATTGGTTCATCCGAAACTGATTAATGTTAGCCGTATGTCAAATCTCCAAATCATTAACGAGCTCAATACTCTTTCCCTCACTAAACTTTAAAAACTTGCTTTATAGCTAGCTAAATAAGTTTCAAAACATAAAAACGCATAATATCAGGTATTCAAATAACTTGATCTTATGCGTTTTTGTTATAGAAAACTTTGCTAGAATCTATCTTCAAACTGATACACATTTACAATCAAAATAGCCGAATTTTTGTTGCGTGAACCTATATATTCATGTCGAGTTAAAAACCTTTTCCTTGCTTTGCTAAAATACAGTCAGATCCATTGATTAGTAGGTACATTTCAAAGTTTAGGCTTAGACTATGATATTTCTTTAGTAGGCTATCAACAAAAAAACGTATTGATTTTACGTGAGTATGATTTTTCACAGAGTCACATTTCTTTTCTACAAAACCAAAGAAAACGATTGCATAAAATTTTACTCCATGCTATACTAGGATAGAAATAAATGATAGGAGAGTGTCTATGAAAAACACGTCATCTCAACCAGATAAAAAAATGGTTTACAGTATCCGTTCTCTGAAAAACGGAACTGGCTCTGTCCTTATTGGAGCAAGCTTTGTCCTCCTTGCCCTAACAGCACCTTCTGTATCTGCAGCTGAAACTAGTCTTGGCACGCAAGAAAATGTAAGCGCTATTAGTACGAACCCAGCTACTACAGAAACCAGCCAAGCTGAGGAAAAAACGCCTATTTTGGACCACAAAGATGCAAACGCTTCCCTAGAGTCTAAAACATCTGAACCAGTAGCAGTTTCTGAAATAACTACAACTGAAGCTACTCCAAACCTTCCAAATAACAAAGACGAGAAAACAGAAGTATCAAGTCTAGCCGCTGAGAAATCTTCGCCAGCAGACACTGTATCTGAAACCCCAATCGCAGACAACTACTTCCGTATCCACGTTAAAAAACTTCCTCAAGAAAACCAAGATTCGCAAGGTCTTTGGACTTGGGATGATGTTGAAAAACCATCTGAGAACTGGCCAAATGGCGCCCAGTCCTTCAAGGATGCCAAGAAAGACGACTACGGCTACTACCTAGATGTCAAACTAAAAATGAACAAGCCAAGAAAATCAGCTTTCTCATTAACAACACCAAAGGTGACAATCTTACTGGAGACCGTTCGGTAGAGCGCCTCTCTCCAAAGATGAATGAAGCTTGGCTAGATGAGGACTTCAAGGTTCATAACTACCAACCTCAACCGGCAGGAACTATTCGTGTCAACTATTATCGAACAGATGGAAATTATGATAAAAAATCCCTCTGGTACTGGGGAGATGTGAAGAATCCAAGTAGTGGAGAATGGCCTGATGGAACAGACTTTACTGCAAGTGGAAAACACGGACGCTACATCGATATTCCGCTCAATGAAGCCGCAAGAGAATTTGGATTTTTACTATTAGATGAGAGCAAGAAAGGCGATGATGTGAAAATCAGAAAAGAAGATTATAAATTTACTGACCTGAAAAACCACAGTCAAATCTTCCTTAAGGATGATGACGAAACAATCTACACCAACCCTTACTATGTGCATGACATCCGTATGACTGGTGCCCAACATGTGGCTAAATCTCGTATTGAAAGCAGTTTTTCTACCTTGGTTGGGGCTAAAAAAGAAGACATCCTTAAACATTCCAACATCACTGACTACCAAGGGAATAAAGTGGCTATCTCCGATGTTACAATCGATGAAGCTGGTAAGAAGGTAACCTACATCGGTGATTTTTCGGACACTCAAAACCCTTACACCGTTGCCTACGATTCAGACCGTTTTACAACTCGTTCAAGCTGGCGTCTCAAAGATGAGACTTACAGTTACGATGGCCCTCTTGGTACTAACCTTAAAGAAGATGGTAAACGTGTTGATTTGACTCTCTGGTCACCAAGTGCTGATAAGGTTTCTGTTGTTGTCTACGACAAGAAAGATCCTGAAAAAGTGATCGGAACTGTAGCCCTTGAAAAAGGAGAAAAAGGAACTTGGAAACAGACCCTGGATGAGAATTCAGGTCTTGGCATCAGCAACTATACTGGCTACTACTACCACTACCAAATCGAACGCCAAGGCAAAACCATCCTTGCGCTAGACCCTTATGCTAAATCTCTAGCAGCTTGGAACAGCGATCTAGCAAAAACAGACGCTGCCCATAAAGTTGCTAAAGCTGCTTTTGTCGATCCAGCCAAACTAGGGCCTCAAGACTTGACCTATGGTAAAATTCGCAACTTCAAATCACGTGAAGATGCTGTTATCTACGAGGCACATGTTCGCGACTTCACTTCAGATCCCGCCATTGCAAAAGATTTGACTAAGCCATTTGGTACTTTTGAAGCCTTTATCGAAAAACTAGACTACCTCAAAGACCTGGGCGTGACCCACATCCAGCTCCTTCCAGTCTTGTCCTATTACTTTGTTAATGAATTAAAAAACCATGAACGCTTGACTGACTATGCTTCAAGCAACAGCAACTACAACTGGGGTTATGACCCGCAAAACTACTTCTCCTTGACTGGTATGTACTCAAGTGATCCTAAGGATCCAGAAAAACGTATCGCAGAATTCAAAAATCTCATCAACGAAATCCATAAACGTGGCATGGGTGCTATCTTAGACGTAGTTTACAACCATACTGCCAATGTCGATATCTTTGAAGACCTTGAGCCAAACTACTACCACTTCATGGATGCTGATGGTTCTCCACGTACTAGCTTTGGTGGTGGTCGTCTAGGAACAACCCACTACATGTCTAAACGTGTCTTGGTAGACTCAATCAAGTATCTGGTTGATACCTACAAAGTGGATGGTTTCCGTTTCGATATGATGGGAGACCACGATGCAGCTTCTATTGAAGAAGCTTACAAGGCTGCACGTGCCCTCAATCCAAACTTAATCATGCTGGGTGAAGGTTGGAGAACCTATGCTGGTGATGAAAATACGCCTACTAGACCTGCTGACCAAGATTGGATGAAACATACCGATACTGTCGCTGTCTTTTCAGATGATATCCGTAACAACCTCAAGTCTGGTTATCCAAACGAAGGCCAACCTGCCTTTATCACAGGTGGTAAACGTGATATCAATACCATCTTTAAAAATCTCATTGCTCAACCAACCAACTTTGAAGCGGACAACCCAGGAGATGTTATTCAGTATATTGCAGCCCATGATAACCTGACACTCTTTGACATCATTGCCCAATCTATCAAGAAAGACCCAAGCAAGGCTGAAAACTACGCTGAAATCCATCGTCGCTTGCGACTTGGAAACCTCATGGTCTTAACGGCACAAGGAACACCATTTATCCACTCTGGTCAGGAGTATGGACGTACCAAACAATTCCTTGATCCAGCCTATAAGACTCCTGTTCCTGAAGATAAGGTTCCAAACAAATCTCACTTGTTGCGTGATAAGGATGGCAATCCATTTGTCTATCCTTACTTCATCCATGACTCTTATGACTCTAGCGATGCTGTCAACAAGTTTGACTGGACCAAGGCAACAGATGGTAAAGCTTTCCCTGAAAATGTCAAGAGCCGTGAATATATGAAAGGCTTGATTGCTCTGCGTCAATCAACAGATGCTTTCCGACTCAAGAGTTTGCAAGATATCAAGGATCGTGTTCGCCTCATCACTGTTCCTGGACAAAATGGCATTGAAAACGAAGACTTGGTCATTGGTTACCAAATCACTGCTCCTAATGGAGATGTCTACGCAGTCTTTGTCAATGCAGATAATAAAGAACGTGAATTCACTCTAGGAACAGATTTTGCTCACTTGAGAAAGGCCGAAGTCTTGGCTGATGAAAACCAAGCAGGACCAGTAGGAATTGCCAACCCTCAAGGTCTCGAATGGACTGAAAAAGGATTGAAATTGAACGCTCTCACTGCTGTGGTTCTCCGCTTGTCCCAAGGTGGTGCCATTGTCGCTCCAACTGTGGAAGAAAAGCCAGAATTTGATCTTTCTAGCTTGGAAGCCGACCAAAGTCAAGCCCAAAACCTAGCTACAAAACCTAAAACTCAAGAAACTGTTGTAGAGACTCTGTCTCAAAAAGTCCTGCCAAACACAGGTACTGAAAAACAATCTACTCTTGTTCTTGCAGGAATTGGTCTCCTCACATTCCTAGGACTTGGAAGTTTCCTAAAGAAAAAAGAGAAATAATAGGGCTATAGACTTCAATAAGACAGCACGTCACAAATAATTAATAAAAAAGCAAGAACTAAAAAATTCTTGCTTTTTTTACATTAGCGAGTTAAAATAGAGAATTTTATTACCAAAGAATTCCCTTACAGGATAAAAGAAGAGCTAGGAATAATAATCCGTAGAAGAACATAAAGAGCCACTTCAATTTCACACATAGAGCTACAAATTCACGGATAAAGGCTGATGGAATGTAATAGCCCGCTGTCCGACAACCTAGACCATCACCTTTCATTTTTAGCTTACGAGCATAGGTACTTGTTCTAAAAACATGATAATCATTTGTCACAAAGAGAAATTGAGGTTTGGCTACTAGTTTCTCACCAATCTCTTTGGAATAAAGAAGATTCTCATAGGTCGTTCTTGATTGGTCCTCCAGGATAATCGCATCACGGGGGACATCTGTCTCCGTAAGCAGATAGTTTGTAATCGCTTGGGCCTCAGAAATCTTTTCGTCCGCCCCTTGTCCACCGCTGGCTATGATTTTGATATGAGGATTCTTAGACTTGTGGTAAGCTTCTACTGCCTTATCAATTCTCCTCTTTAGCAAAGGTGTTACCCTTTCTCCACCTAGTAAACCTGCACCATGAATGATAATAAAATCATAGTGCTTCTTCTTAGGAATAAAGAGATACAAGATAGAGTACAACATGAAGCCCGCAAAGGCAAAGCCAAAAATAAAATAAGAGTAGAAAATGAATACAAATAAAATGTTTATAAAGTGATTGGTGTAAAATAATTCATTTTGACCTCCCAATCGAAATGAAATCAAGGCAAAAAATAGCAAAATGACTATTCCAAGAAGCATGGAGAGATAATTGGCCTTTGAACGTCCCTCTCGTTTCAGCAGGATAACACCATTATAGATTAAAAAGATACCACTTAGAAAAAGCAACAAGGGGAGTAAAACAAAGGCTACTCCATAGAAAGCAAGCTGAACATTCTCATAACCGTTTTTATAAAAAAGGTAGGATAGATAAATATAACTTGAAATGAGAGATAATAAAAATAATACTGGATTCCACAAACTTCTATTATCCTTCCAAAATGACAGTATAAAGGCTAATACAATTCCTATAACGAGATACATTTTTTTCTTCTTTAATGGCTACATTTTATCATCATTATCCACATAGAAAGAGAGTGGGACAGAAATCGGTAATTCGTTAGAATTCGATTTCGTCGTCCCACCTCCGCACAGTTGAGTAGGGCTATAAAAGCTGATAAAATCAGCGTAGTAGAGCCCACTCAACCACTGCGTCTTGCTCGACAATCCAAAGACAATTGAGAGGCCAGGACTTTTGTCCCAGCCTCTATCCTTCTATCCTACTCTCTGCATCTGCCACCACTTGAGCAAGACTGGTTTGGCTCAGCTCCTGCTCCATGGCTAGCTGAATCTTTTGTAATTTCTCATCTAAAACCCCATGGATGTTAGCTCCTACTGGACAGGCTGGATTAGGATTATCATGAAAACTAAAGAGTTGTCCAGTCTTTCCAAGGCATTCAACTGCTTGGTAAACATCTAAAAGACTGATGCCCTCTAGATCTTTGATAATCTCCGCTCCACCAGTTCCACGTGCGACGGAAATCAAGTCTGCTTTTTTCAGTTGGGACAAAGTTTTTCGGATAATAACAGGATTGACTCCAACACTACTAGCTAGAAAATCGCTAGTCACCTTGCTTTCCTTCCCTTTTAGGGCAATAATAATCAACATGTGAGTTGCAATGGTAAATCGACTTGAAATTTGCATCCTCTTCTCCTTTTTTCGTCAGATTAGTTCCTTCTTTTCTTAAGTTTATTATATCTCTTCTAGTTGTAATGTCAAGAGTTACCACTAAGCCAGTCGTTCAATTCAACATCATGTCCTTGACTCTGAGCGATTTCGTGCAACAAGTCCTGATTGTGGGTATGGTGAATACCATTAACCAAACTTTCATAATAGACTTGAAAGTAGGGTAATTGTAAGTCTTTGGCTAGTTGTAATTCTGCCTCAATATCATAATCGATACGACGAAAATCAGCATCTTTCAAGCCTTTTTCATCAAATTCTAAGATCATGTATTGGGCCCGCAAGTCTTTGCGTAAATTCTCAGATAAAAAGAAGGGTTGACCAATTGAGCCTGGGTTCAGGATAAGCTGACCACCACTACCATAGCGAAGTAACTGCTGATGGATATGACCATAAATGGCAACATCGCAATCTGGATTGGTTACCAAACGGTCAAAGTCCTCTTGCTTACCAAGATGAATCAATTCTCGCCCCCAGTTTTTATCAGGCAAGTGATGACTAATCCCTAGCTTCAGATCTCCAAACTGACGATGCACTTGCAAAGGATAGTCCTGCAGTGCCTCAATCTCCTGACTACTAATTTCTTCCATGATATACTGACACTGGCGCAAGAGATAACGATGGCTAGGTCTAGTTTCATCTAACTTACGATGACAGGCTCGCCATAAGCTCTCCTCCCAATTTCCCAGAACTCTAAGAGTGATGGGTAAAGTCTCCAATGTCTGGAGAATATTTTTCCGTCCTGTTCCTGGCATCAGGATATCTCCCAAGAGCCAATATTCATCAACTCCTGCCGTTTGAGCATCTTCTAGTACAGCCTCCAGAGCAGTTGTATTTCCATGTATATCTGATAGTACTGCAATTTTTGTCATGACGAGTCCTCTTGATTTATTTCTGTTTTCATTATACCAAACGCCTATCTAAAATCAAAACCTACTTCCTTTTCCATCGTTTTTTACTTTACTTTTTTAGTGAAAAGGGTTACAATGAAGGTGACAAAATGTTAGGAGGTTTTTGCTATGACACAACGTTATGAAAATATCATGGTCGCTATTGATGGTTCTAAAGAAGCTGATCTTGCCTTTGTCAAGGGAGTACAGATCACCCTACGTAACCAAGGAAAATTAACCCTTGCCCATGTGATTGATACTCGTGCCCTTCAAAGTGTTTCAACATTTGATGCTGAAGTTTATGAAGAACTACAACTTGAAGCTCAAAACTTGATGGCAGAATACGAAAAGCGTGCAAAAGACGCTGGAGTCACAGACATTCAGCTAGTCATTGAAATGGGAAATCCGAAGACCCTGTTGGCTAAAACCATCCCTGAAGAAGAACATGTTGACTTGATTTTAGTCGGAGCAACAGGACTCAATGCCTTTGAACGTCTCCTAGTTGGTTCTTCATCTGAGTACATTTTGCGCCATACCAGCGTTGATCTCCTCGTCGTTAGAGATAAGGATAAAACTTTGTAACTAGTAAAAAGACAAGAGGTCGGGATAAGTCCTGACCTCGTTTTTTTATAAAAGTTTCTTTTGATGCAGTAGATGAGTGGTCTTTTTATTGGTCTTTCAGACTCCAAAAAGGCCCTTATACGAAAACAGCATTTTCTCTAGCCACATCCTATTTTTTATTTACTCTTTCCTTATGGCGTTCATAGGCCTTTATCTGTCGCTCAATTTCCTTTTTAATAGCTGGTTCTGGAGCATATTTCTCCTCCCAATCATCAGGTTTAAGGATTTTATGAGTTACTGGATCAAAGTGGGCCTTACCATCTGGGAAAACCTTACCCATATTAGCCTGATGGACGATTTCAAAAATACGTTCTGGATCCACACCCATCAATACAAAACTTCCATAAGTAAAATACAGAGTATCAATCAAGGCATCTACCTGCCCTATCAAATCCTGCTTGGCTGGAATTTTTTTTGAAACTTTTGTTGCAGCCTTATCCAAGGCTTGATGCATCTCTGCAACCGCTGCTTGAAAATCCTCGTCTGAGTTGCTAGCGGCACGAACAAACTCTACCAATTCTTCAATCTTAAAGTCCGCACGATGGGTTGCCCCTTCCAAATCCCAAGCCTTTGGTTCTTCCTGGGTTCTTTCATCCATCATATGATGGAAGGCCTTGACCTTATTAAAGTGATAGTCGCGACTGACAAAGACTTTTTCAGAAGCCAGTACCCCAAAGTGCTCCAAGGCTTTATGAATCCCATCCTCTTGGTTACTCGTCGTGATATGTTTGGCTACTTCCTTAACACTACTACTACCATTTCCCATGGCGACAGACATCCCAACGCCAGCCAACATTTCTAGGTCATTATCCGAATCACCAAAGGCCATAACTTGGTTCAGGTCAAAGCCGTACTCTTTTCCGACGCGACGAATTCCTTCTAATTTCGAATTTCCTTGGTTGATGATATCTGCTGCAAAAGGATTACTTCGTGTAAACTTAAGATATTCAAACTCTGAAGCTGCTTGATTAGACTCCTCAGGTGTCATCAACATGAGAACCTGGTAGATGGGTTGGTTAATCAAATCTAGTAAATCATCTTCCTTTTGAGGAAGGGCCTTACTGACCATACGATTAAAGGAATGACTAACTGTTCGAGTCAAAAATTTAGGAACAAAGCGGCTCACTAGCTGGGACAAAGGACTTAACCCAAAGGACATAATCCGAGAGCCAATCACATCTTGTCTCGTCCCCATAGCGATTTCTTTTCTATTTTCCTTGGCGTATGCAATAACTTGTCTTAGACTTCGTTTATCAATCGGACTTGCAAAAAGTACACGTTCTTTGTTAAAGATATATTGGCCATTATAGGTAACTGCAAAATCCAGATCCAATTCATCCATCAAATCCTTAACAAAAAATGGTCCTCGTCCGGTCGCTACCCCCACAAAAACCCCCTGATCCTTCACAATCTTGATGGCTTCTTTAGTGGATTTCAAAACACTCTTTCGATCATTGACTAATGTTCCATCTATATCAAAAAAAACAGCTTTGACTTCCATGACTATCTCATTCCTTTCTTTTATGATACAATGATTATACCATTATTTCAGAAAAAGTGAGTGAATCATGACTAAGAAAATCCTCGTTTTATACACAGGTGGCACTATTTCCATGCAAGCAGATGACTCAGGAGCTGTTAGAACTAGTGCAGATAACCCTATGAATCATGTCTTAAATCCCTTAGAGGGAGTCCAAGTCCATGCTTTGGATTTTTTAAATTTACCCAGTCCTCATATCAAGCCCAAACACATGCTGGCTCTCTATCACAAAATCAAGCAAGAGGCAAAGAATTTTGATGGCGTTGTCATCACACACGGTACCGACACCCTCGAGGAAACGGCTTATTTCCTAGACACGATGGAAATCCCTCACATTCCCATCGTATTGACCGGAGCTATGAGAAGCTCCAATGAGCTAGGAAGTGATGGTGTCTACAACTATCTCAGCGCCTTACGCGTAGCGAGTGACGACAAGGCAGCTGATAAGGGGGTACTGGTCGTGATGAATGACGAAATTCACGCTGCCAAGTATGTCACTAAGACCCACACCACGAATGTCGGAACCTTCCAAACACCGACCCATGGCCCACTTGGTCTCATCATGAAGCAAGAGATTCTCTATTTTAAAACTGCAGAACCTCGTGTCCGTTTTGATTTAGATAACATCCAAGGTTTGGTGCCCATCATCCCTGTTTATGCTGGCATGACAGAAGAACTCCTTGATTTACTGCCTGTCGATCAACTGGATGGTCTCATCATTCAGGCTTTCGGTGCTGGAAATGTTCCTAAGGAAACATCTCGAAAATTAAACACCCTTATCCAAGCAGGGCTTCCCATTGCCTTGGTTTCTCGTTGTTTTAATGGTATCGCTGAGCCTGTATATGCCTATGAAGGTGGAGGCATTTGTCTGCAAAATGCTGGCGTATTTTTTGTCAAAGAGCTGAATGCTCAAAAAGCCCGTCTCAAACTCCTCATTGCTATCAATGCTGGCCTCAAGGGAGATGAATTACGAGCCTATATGGAAGGATAATACTCTTCGAAAATCAAATTCAAACCTCGTCAACGTCGCCTTGCCGTAGGTATGGTTACTGACTTCGTCAGTTTCATCTACAACCTCAAAGCAGTGCTTTGAGCAACCTGCGGCTAGTTTCCTAGTTTGCTCTTTGATTTTCATTGAGTATAAAAAAGTCGGTGAGATAGAAATTACTAGATCAAGTCTTGTTTTCTAGTCACCCCCAAAGCCTTCTACCATCAACTTGATACTTGAACTGTTTACCAAAAAGTTTTTGCCATTAACAAGCGAGGTCGGGATTTTGATCCCGACCTCTTTTTCTTATTCTTTTCGAGTTGAGCGGCGTTCAATCAAACCATGTGGTAGGAGAACTTCACGTTCTTCTAACTCTTCCTTGTGCATAATCTTAGTCAACATACGCATACTAATGGCACCTAGGTCATACAAAGGTTGAGCAATGGTTGTTAGATTTGGACGAGTGTAGCGCGCGATTTGTGAATCATCACTGGTAATAATTTCGAACTCTTCTGGTACAGAAATTCCTTTATCAGAAAGACCGTTCAAAACACCTGCCGCTAATTCATCGCCTGTTACAATCGCTGCTGTTGCTTTGGAAGAAATCAAGCGTTCTGCCAAGGCATAACCATCGTCATAACGGTATTTGATTCAAAAACAAGACCTTCACTGTAGTTGATTCCCGCTTCTTTCAAAGCATCTTTATAACCAGCCAAGCGAATTTTCCCGTTGATGTCATCCACTAATGGCCCACTAATAAAAGCAATTTTTTTATTTCGTTTCAAGAGGTGGCGGACTGCATCAACAGTAGCATGTTTATAGTCAATATTGACACTTGGAAGTTGGTGCTCCACATCCACTGTCCCCGCGAGAACCACAGGAGTACGTGAGCGTGAAAACTCTGAGCGAATCTTCTCAGTCAAATGATAACCCATGAAGATAACGCCATCCACCTGTTTAGAAAAGAGAGTATTGACTACAGATACTTCCTTCTCATCATCTTCGTCACTATTGGCAAGGACGATGTTGTATTTGTACATTTCCGCGATATCATCAATCCCTTTAGCAAGGGTAGAGAAATAAGTATTTGTGATATCTGGAATAACGACTCCAACTGTTGTCGTTTTCTTGCTTGCTAGACCACGTGCTACTGCATTTGGACGATAATCAAGACGGTCGATGACCTCTAAAACCTTCTTGCGAGTGTTTTCCTTGACGTTCTTATTGCCATTAACAACACGACTAACAGTCGCCATTGACACTCCTGCTTCTCGGGCAACGTCATAAATTGTTACTGTATCATCTGTATTCATTCCGTTTCCTTTCTACTTTGAAAATTTTGTTTTCATGATTCCACTATTTTCATTCTACCACTTCTTGTAAGCATTTTCAAGCATTTGATGAAGATTCGTTGAAAAAAGTTTCAAAAGCATTCACAACTTTTTAAAAGCAGTTGACTTTTCTTGATTTTTCTAGCAGTTTGCAGTATGATAATAAGAAAATCAATCAGGAGAAACGGATGGCTTTTACAGATTCCCATAGACGGTGCGCCAGTTTCGGTGTTGTGACCAATCTACCCGATGATGTTATCGACTCTATCTGGTATATTATTGATCATTTTTTAAAGCATGTTTTTGAACTAGAAGATGAGCTCGAATTTCGACTTTTGAACAATGATGGTTCCATCACTTTCCGTTTTTCAAGTCAACACCTACCGACTACGATTGACTTTGATTTTAATCACCCCTTTGATCCACTCTACCCACCAAAAATTCTGGTGCTAGATATGGATGGCAAGGAAACTATTCTCCTCCCTGAAGAAAATGATCTATTTTAAAAAAACTCTAGTCTCCTCTGTAAATACTTAGGAAACTAGAGTTTTCTTATTTTTTCAATCCTTGGTACAAGTGACGAATTGGTTGTCCCAAGACTGGATGGATGAAATGAGGTGCAATTTCCTGCAGCGACTCTAAGACAAAGAGTCGCTCAGCGATATAAGGATGCGGCAAGATAAGCTCATCTGTATAGAAGACTTTGTCCTCGACAAAGAGCAAATCCAGGTCAATCAAGCGAGGTCCCCAATGTACCTCTCTAACCCTTCCCATCTCTGATTCAATTTCTAACAAGGTTTCTAACAAGACTGGAGCTGGCAACCAGGTTTCCACTTCAATGACTTGATTGGCAAAGCTATCTTGCTCTACCCCGCCCCAAGGTTCGGTCCTAATCACACTAGACTCTTTGAGAATGTGGATGCCACAAGCTTGCATTTTGTCAATCGCTTGCTGGAGATTAGCTGTCTTATCCCCCATATTACTTCCCAAGGCAATAAAGGCTCGCTGCTTACGGCGATGGATGGTTACTGAACAGGTTTCTAGGGGCAGATGAACAGGTGCCCATGGTTTTTGAGTTCCAGCTCAATCTCTTGAACGATAGGGTAGGTCTCAAATGTACGCTCTACAAGTTTATAAGCTACCGTTTCAATCAGGTCTTCGCTTTCTTCCTGAAACCAAGTCGTCCATTGTTGGCAAAGCTCTCCGTAATGTACAGAAGCAGTTAAATCCAAGTCTGTCGCAGCCTTGGTCATATCATAGGATAAGCTAGCTGAAACGACAAACTTCTGCCCCAGTTCCTTCTCACTAGGAAAGAGTCCATGAAAGGCGAAAATTTCTAGGTCTTTAATTCGCAGTTGATCCATTAGTAGTCCTTTCTAGAAAAATCCGCTTGACGCGGATTTTTTATAGTCCCATGAGACGATAAGCTTGATCACGAAGATCCTTATCTGTCTCAAATAGACCACGAGCCACTGTTGTCAAAGTTGCAGTTCCTGGTTTTCGAACACCCCGCATACTCATACACATATGCTCTGCTTCAATGACAACGAAAGCTCCCTTGGCTCCCAAATATTCCATCAAGGCGTCAGCCACTTCGATATTCAAACGCTCTTGAATTTGTGGCTTTTTAGAGTAGACTTCAACTGTACGTGCCAACTTAGACAAACCTGCAACACGGCCATCTGGGATATAGGCAATGTGGGCACGACCATAAAATGGCAAGAAGTGATGTTCACACATGGTATGGAAAAAAATATCCTTTTCCACTACCATATTGTCAGCGATAATCTCAAAGGATTTTGACAGGTGCTCTTCAGCAGTTTGCCCAAGACCTGAAAAAATCTCTTGGTACATACGAGCAACACGGGCAGGTGTTTCCTGCAAACCTTCACGATTTGCATCCTCACCAACTGCCTCGATAATCATTTTTACAGCTTCTTCAATCTTTTGTGTATCCATTCTAATTTTTCCTCTCCATCAGATAGGCTCTCACTTGGGCTAAAAAGTATAATGAACCCGTGACTATCCTAACTGTTTTTTTCTCTTCATTTTCTGGCATTTTTTGATCTAGAAAATCCTGCCAACCTTGGTAGCTGAGATTTCTAGAATAGGCTGATTCTTTTAGTAACGCTTCGTCAGTTGCCCGACCATCCTCAAAGTGAGTGAGGGTCAGTTCAGTATCTGGCAAAGTCTCTAATAAGTCTAACATATCCTCCAAGGCCTTGGTTTTGATACAAGTAAAGAGGATTTCCTTATGATAATCCGCAAAACGGTCTTGCAAGGTTGCCAATAAAGCCTTGATAGCATGGGGATTATGGGCTCCATCCAAGATCATTAAGGGTTCTCTAGAAACAACTTCCAAACGTCCAGGCCAGCTTGTTTCTTCCAAAGCTTGAGTAAGCAAGTCATTGCTTGCTAGTTCTCGACCATCTTCTTTACAAAAAGTATCAAGTAAAGCTATGGCCATCCCAGCATTCTCTATCTGGTGCAAACCAAGCAATCCTGTTTGGAAACGACCTTGTCTGACTGAGCTTGAATAATCAAAGATTTCGCCCGTCTCCACACTCTCTTGATGGCTAACTTGATAATCTTCCCCATAAGCAAGTCTAGAAGCTTGTTTCGCTTTCGCAATCTGGTCGATAACCGACAAGGCTTCTGGGACAATGTGTCCTGTCACTAGAGGAACTCCTTGCTTGATAATCCCTGCTTTCTGCTCTGCTATGGCTTCCAAGTTATCCCCTAAAAGCGTTACATGGTCTAATCCGATAGTCGTGATGCCTGTTAGGATAGGTTGACAAACATTGGTACTATCCAAAAGTCCACCCATACCAACTTCCATAATCGCCACATCGACTTGCTCAGAAGCAAAATAATCATAGGCTATAGCAGTGATAATCTCGAATTCTGTTGTTCCTTGCAAGGCTTGAGCATGCTCCCCTTCAAGTAGTGAGCGATAGTCCGCCATCAGCCTTTCCAATCTCACTTCTGGGATGGACTCACCATTAATGGCAATCTGATCCGTATAATGAATCAGATAGGGAGAACTAAAGACACCAACTCTTAGCTCCATCTTTTCTAACATGGTTTTCAAGAAAGCTATGGTAGAACCCTTGCCATTGGTGCCTCCGATGTGGATAACCCTGAGCTTAAGATGGGGATTGCCACGTAAGGCTAATAGCTCCTCCATCCTCTCCAAACCAAAATGAGGTTGGTCTGTCCGATAGGTTGCTATCCACTGATTCGTTTCGTTTTTATTCATCTTATTTATACTGTTTCAAATCTAAATTTTCCGCATCATCTGCCAGACGAATAGCAGACGCAATTTCAACTGCCATCCTATGACTGGCTACATCGTGTACGCGCACCACTTCTACACCTTGTCTTGCAGCGATACTGGTTACATGAGCAGAAGCTGTGTCCCGATTACGGAAACCGACTTCTGTATCAGGACTGACTTCAAAGCCACTTTCTTCAAGGATATTGATAACAAAGCGCTTGCGAGAGACTCCTAGAAAGATTGGATAACCCATTTCGTGCAGTCTATCGATATCACGTAGGAGGAGCAAGTTTTCCTTCTTGGTCAAGCCAAAGCCAATCCCTGGATCTAGCATGATCTTGTCTTTCGAAATCCCTGCTTTCTCTGCTCTTGATAGAGCACGATCCAAGAAAGCTGCCATCAACTCTTCTACCGATAGTTGTTCGAAGTCAACTAAGTCTTCCTTGGTAAAAGGCTCTCCAAAGCCAAAATGAGGGAAGATAAGCGAACTAGGATGCTGTGGGCGTGCCATGACCGGATTAAACATGATGACTACTTGAGCTCTAGCCTTGGCAACTACCTCCGCCATCTTCTCATCACCCATAAGGCCTGTAATGTCATTGACTATATTGGCTCCAGCCTGTAAAGCCGCTTCAGCCACTTGGCTTTTCCAAGTATCGACCGAAATCAGAACATCACTTTCTTGACGAATAGCCTGAATGACTGGAACCACACGCTGGATTTCCTCTTCAATCTCAACATAGCTACTTCCTGGTCGAGTAGATTCTCCACCGATATCTAAGATAGTGGCACCTTCAGCTATCAATTTTCGAGCTTGTTTTAAGGCTTCTTCAATAGCAAAAAATTGGCCCCCATCAGAAAAAGAATCTGGGGTAACATTGATAATACCGCAAATAGCTGTTTTTGTAGGATTCTCTCTTTTTTCCACGTTCATCACTCAAATTTCATTTAGATTGGTATTCCTCTATTTTACTGTTTTTTTTGGATTCTGTCCAATTATCTTTCAGTTCCTTAATATCATTAAGACTACAAAAGAGCGCAAAAAAAGAGAGTGGGACAGAAATCGGTAATTCGTTAGAATTCGATTTCGTCGTCCCACCTCCGCACAGTTGAGTAGGGTTGTAAAAGCTGATGAAATCAGCGTAGTAGAGCCCACTCAACCACTGCGTTTTGCTCGATAATCCAAGACAATTGAGAGGCTAGGACTTTTGTCCCAGCCTCTTTTTTATATTCTTATTTTTCAGTCAAAGCTGCAAGTCCTGGAAGAACTTTACCTTCGAGAAGCTCCATTGAAGCTCCACCACCAGTAGAGATCCATGAGAACTTGTCTGCACGTCCAAGGTTGATCGCTGCGGCAGCTGAGTCACCACCACCGATGATTGATTTAACGCCTGGTTGTTTCACGATAGCGTCCATCACACCGATTGTACCAGCTTGGAAGTCAGGGTTTTCAAATACTCCCATTGGTCCGTTCCATACAACTGTTTTCGCACCAGTCAAAGCTTCGTCGAATTTAGCGATAGATTTAGGACCGATATCCAAACCAAGGAAACCTGGGTCTACTGCTTCACCTTCAGTGTCTTTCACTTCAGTGTAGTCAGCAAATGCGTTCGCTTCTTTTGAGTCAACTGGCAAGATCAATTTGCCGTTTGCTTTTTCAAGAAGAGCTTTCGCAACATCCAATTTATCTTCTTCTACAAGTGAGTTACCGATTTCGATACCTTGTGCTTTGTAGAATGTGTAAGTCATACCACCACCGATAAGAACTTTATCAGCTTTTTCAAGCAAGTTTTCGATAACACCGATCTTGTCTGAAACTTTTGAACCACCAAGGATAGCCACGAATGGACGTTCTGGAGCTTCAACTGCTTCTTGGATGTAGGCAATTTCGTTTTCAAGAAGGAAACCAGCAACAGCTTTTTCAACGTTTGCTGAAATACCAACGTTAGATGCATGCGCACGGTGAGCTGTACCGAATGCATCGTTTACGAAGATACCATCTCCAAGTGATGCCCAGTATTTACCAAGTTCAGGATCGTTTTTAGATTCTTTCTTGCCGTCAACATCTTCGTAACGAGTGTTTTCAACCAAAAGAACTTGTCCATCTTCAAGAGCGTTAATTGCAGCTTCCAATTCAGCACCACGAGTAACACCTGGAAGGAAAGTAACTTCTTGACCCAATTTAGCAGCCAAGTCAGCAGCCACAGGAGCAAGTGATTTACCAGCCTTATCAGCTTCTTCTTTTACACGTCCAAGGTGAGAGAAAAGGATTGCACGTCCACCTTGTTCAAGGATGTACTTGATAGTTGGAAGAGCTGCAGTGATACGGTTGTCATTAGTAATCACGCCATCTTTTACAGGAACGTTGAAGTCAACACGAACGAGAACTTTTTTCCCTTTCAACTCAACGTCTTTAACAGTCAATTTTGCCATTTGGAAAGACTCCTTAATTTTTTTTACGTGTTAATTATATCACAAAATCAATAAAAGAGATAGCAAAACCTTAAACTTTTCCAGTTCTTTATTGCCCTTTATTTCTTATTGTTTTATAATAAAAAATAAGATAAGGAGCGCTAAATGATGAAAAATACTCTAATAGATAAGCAAAAAGAGGCAGATTCAGATCTCAATATCATTGCCATTTTGACAATTCTTTCGTTTATAGGATACATCCTTTTTCCAAAAAAACAAATACTTGATTTCTCTCACCAAACTGAGTTTCCCGTCTGGATTCGTCTTCTTTTTTTCTCGCAACTCTCCAGTTTTTGTGTTGCTGGATTGGGGACGAGCATTGTAATGATTCGAAGAAAAGAAAGCTGGAAACAATATGGTTTGCTAGCTAAACATCTCCTCCCAACCATTATTCAGACCGCTGCCATCTGTCTCCCCTTACTTCTTTTTCTCATCAGTAGAGGGCAGATTCATTCCTATCTCCCTTTTCAATCCATCCTCTTAACCAGAGAAGTTCTGGCAAGTTCTTTTCCGACAAATATCTTGGGGTTCATCCTTATTGGACTTATCTGGGGATTCTGGGAAGGTTTTAATTATGTTGTCATTGCAAACAAAATTAACTGTCGCTTTCCATCACATCAGACTTGGCTTGATTACGGAGCCTTGACTTGTGCTCTTATCTGTCTGATGATTCACGGGATGATTAGCTTTCATCCCCATGCCATTTTAGAGGCTTTGTCTGTTTTTATCTTGATTTATGGTATGCTCGTCATTCAAAAGAGAACAGGTAACGCTTGGGGTTGTATTTTTATCTTCCTATTCATTTGGAACGCATTTTAACCCCCAAAACAAGATTTTCACTTTTTAAACTCAAAAAAAGATTTGACTCTATTATGAATCAAATCTTTCTTTTTATTTCTAAGAAGTTACATTAAGCAAAGTTATTAACTTACTCTTCTTTTTTCTTTTGAGCTAGCAAGCCAAAGCCACCTAGAACTCCAACCAAGCCTAAAGCAAGGAGATTTGCATCTACTTCTTCACCCGTACTTGGAAGTTGTTTTCCTTCAGTTTTTTCAGCTTGTGCTTGTGCTTCTGCTTTTGCTGGTTCCTGCTTAGCTGCTTGTGCTACTGGAGCAGGTGCAAGAGGTTTGTCATCTTGGACATCCACTTTTGGCCCAATCTCAACAATCTCAGTAACAATTTCTTTGATAAACTCTGTTCCCTTAAGACTGCGGTTGCCTTCAGTGTCAACCTCTACTAGATTTCTACGAAGTCCTTCCACTCCAGCTTGAACTAGACGATGTTCACCTGCTAAAAGGTTTGAGTTTTCTCTTTCTTCACGTCCAAATGCAAGAACTTCTTCTTCAACTACCATGCTTGGTTTCTTAACTTCCAAGACTTTTGGTCCTTCTAGTGGCTCAACACGGCTTTCTACCTTGGTACCAACTTCAGTAATCTCAGCCACTGCTTCCTTGACTACTTCTGTCTCAAGAAGAGTGCGGTTACCTTTGGCATCAACTTCAATCAGACGACGAGTCTGACCTTCTACACCTGCCTGAACAATACGACGTTCTCCTGCTTGAAGGCTAGGATTTACTCGTTCTTCATGGCCGTATGCAACTTTTTCTTCTTCAATCACCAATGCTGGATTGCTGATAGTCAAATCTTTGACTCCGTCTAGCGGTTGAACACGACTTTCTACCTTGGTACCAACTTCAGTAATCTCTGCAACTGCTTCCTTGACTACCTCTGTCTGAAGAAGAGTGCGATTGCCTTTAGCATCCACTTCAATCAAGCGACGGACTTGCCCATCCTCACCAACTTGAACCACACGTCGTTCACCTAACAAGAGGTCTCCTGACGGACGTTCTTGACGCTCGAAGGCTACCCCTTCTTCCTCAACCACTAACTCAGGTAGAACTTCAACTGTTGGAGTAGTTTCGCCTTCTTCTAAGCTACCTACGTGGTGACTTTCTGCTACAGAAGCTAGTTTCTTATTTAGCTTTTCTTTCATGTCCGCAAAAGCTGCTGGAGTTGGCGTTTGTGAAGATAACAAAGCTTCAGCTTGCGCAATCAAATCAGATTGAGGATCTTTTTCAAGAACAGATTCGAGTAAGCTTTTCCAATTCTTCTCTAGCAGTTTGATAACGTTGATTTCCATCCAAGTCTGCACCTGCTTGTTTTAAATCGTTCAGAGCCTGGTTGACTGCTTCTTGACTAGCATCGTGGTTTTCTAAGATGGCTTTTGCTGCATCAAGCTTCTCAGCAAGAGCTGCTTGTTTTTTCTGCATCAGCAAATGTATAAGCTAATGTTTCTTTTTCGTCCTTGAGCAGATGTGATTTCTTGTTTCAGATATTCGTCGTTAATGGCTGCCTTAGGTGATACTAGAACATCAAATTCGACAGTTTGCCCTTGATAGTGCAACTGAAGTTTTTGACGGCCTGTTTTTTGAGCATCATAACCTGTAATTTCGACACCCTCGTCTGTAAAGCTATATTCTGTCTCAGTTTCATCATCATACAAGACCTTGAAGCGTCCCTCTGATAAGTCAAGAGTATCGCCTACAAAGTAATCAATCTTAGGTTGTTTACTAATATACAAGGCTGTGACTTCTTTTGAACCAGCTTCTTCACCAGTCACTTGAACCTTGAAACTTCCTGCAACTGGAAGACCAAGATAGGTTACTGTTAACTCTTGTTCACCATGATGATGAGCATCGTAGCCATTAACAACTACACCTGCATGACTAAGGTTGATGACTTCGTCTGCTTCTTCACCCTCATATTTAACACGAAGAAGACCACCTTTAAGATTCAATTCCTCACCATCTTGGTAACTTGTCTTTTTAGGTGCTGCTTCTAGACTGACAGCCTTAATCTTTCTCTCATCCTGAGGAATCGTTACAGCAAGGGTATTACTGATTTCTTTACCTGGCAATTGTGTACGATAGTAAAGAAGGCTTGGACGTTTTTCAAAACTTAATGGTTCTGTTGCTAAATCCCCCTCCAACTGCTGTATTTAAGGTAGCGATAGGAGTTTGTGAATCTGCCTTGTCATAGACTGTAATGGTTGCTCCAGCAGGAACTTCTGAGAATCCAAGTTGAATCTTATTGTCTGTCAGAACACGCGCTGCAACTTTAGCCATTGGGATGTTTTGACTCTCAGTGTCAAGAGCTTCATACATCTTCCAGTTATAGATACGGATGGCTTTCCATGGTGTTCCATTATCAGACGTGATGACGTTTAAGCGCCATTCTTGCGCAGTGATTGGACTATCAAGAGTAATATCTGACACATGGGCTCTGTTGCCACGAACAGCCTTGGCTAGTTTCCATTCTCCAGCTTCATCCTTGTAGTAGAGGTCAAAGTCTTTCGTATTCATCAAGCCGTCATTGACAGATTCACCACCAGCACCGGCATGGTCCATGACCCATCTAACGACACGGCGTGGTTGTGTCAAACGGATATCTACGCTACCACTCAACTGAGCAGAAGACCATTTGTCAGATAGGCTGGTGATCGTACCATTCAACATACCTTCGATGCCTTCTCCACCTTCTGTATTTGGGAAGGTACTTCCGATAACTGTCGCTCCTGGAACGATATTTTCTGCTAGTGGTCTTGGAAGACTGGTGTCTTGGACAGTCATTCCCCAGTCAAAGTTTGTAGTTGCTGCTTCAGAACGAAGGCCATTCTTCCCAACTGCGACAACCTTCAACTCTTGACTGGTTCCAGTCGCACTAGCTGAACGACTGACTTTTGGTAGGTAAATAGTAGTTGCTGATGATCCTGTCAATAGACGCCAAGCATCGCCATCCTTTTCATAAACTTCATAGAAGTCAGCATCTTTGTTACCTGTAAATTGAACAATAGCTTCCGCTTCTTGGGCATTTTTAAGAGATTGTTTAGCTACTTTAAGCGCTGTTGGTGCTTGAGGAGCCTCTTGATTATCTGTTACAGTCAACTCACCCAAGTTAAATTGATATCCCTTAAGGGCAGCAGTATTTTCAAAAGTGAGCTTGATACCGTAAATAGTCTGACCTGCCAAGGCACTCAAATCAAATTCATCTTTTGTCCAATCGTCAGATAGAGTCAGTTCCTTACGAGCATTCTCGCCACCAAATGTATAGTTTTTCTGAGTCGCAAACTCTACATAGACCTTGCTTCCCTTACCCCCCTTATGGGCAACCCGAAGTTTGTTTTATCCGTTACTTCCAGTTTTGTAGAGTAGAGACGAACATCTTGGTTGGTATTTTCAGCTAAATCACCCGCAAACTTAAGTGAGTTACCACCATTGTAGGCATCTTCAAAGTCATAGTCAGCTTGAAGTTTAGCACCAGATGAAGTTTGCCACCAGCGCCATGTAGGCAAGATACCTGATACAGAACGATAGTTCCATTCAGAATCCTTAGAAACTTTACCGTCTACAAACCATTTCTTCCCATGTCCTGTGTTAAAGGATGTTGTAAAGGTACGGCCTACTGCTGGTGTGCGGTCAGCTACGAGGTTAGCAATCCCGTACCAGTCCTTGTCATCTGGTTTTTGGCCAGTTGGATCTCCTTGGTAACCTGTGAAGAAGATATTTTCATTCTTATGATAGTCTTCACCTGTTTTCCCAAGACTCGTGATAGTATCTGGGGCAAAAAGTCCAAGTGATAAGCGAAGTTTGCCGTTCTCATCAAAAAGGGCATCCCATTTCACTTTTGTCTTGTAAGAACCACCTTGTTGCAATTCCAAACCTGCAAAAACATCATACTGACTGCGTTCTAGCCATTTTGCCATAGCTACAGAATAGTCATTTTTCTCTTTGGTCCAGTTAAAGTTGGCAAAGAAGTGATCTGCAGGAACCTTGTCCCCCTCTTTTTGCATGAATGGGTAGTTGTATTCACCAAGTCCGTCTTCGTGATAACGACCATATTCATAGGTCATGGCATCGTACCAAGAATACTTGACTGGGTGGTTGACTTGAGCTGCGTACTCCTTGGTATAGAGCAGGAAGTCACGCATTTTCTTACCAAGGGGTGCTACGATATCACCAGTTGTTTCTTGGTTGATAAAATAGCCGTCAAATCCATAATATTTAGCCAAATCAACCAACTTACGAGCGATAGGGAAAGTTCCATCCTCATCTTGTTGAAGGGCTGCAGCAAATTTTTCTTGGTCTGCAATACTATTAGACCAGTTGAAGAAGAGTGTACCCAATACAGGGACACCATTACGGTGACCAGCATCAATCACGTCCGGAGTTGGAACGAGCCCTTCCCAGAAGACCATTGAATTCAAGTATTGCCAGTAGTCAAAAGCATAGGCTTTAAACTCTTCACCACCTACAGAAGCGTGATCTTTAGCCTTAGAGTTGGTATTGGCAAGAGCTTCAACCTTAGCATCCTTATTAGCTTTTTCATTGACAACATGTCCACGATAGCGCTTGGCAAGTTCTACTGAAGATCGGTTAATAGCATCGTCTTCACGGGCACCTGGTTCCCATTTCAACAAATCTTCCCAAGTGTCAAACTTAATTTCTTTTGGTCGGAGACTTTTTTCTTCTTTCTTAGGAACATCTGAGACAGTTGCTTTCTCTTCAGCCTTATTTTCTGTAGCCACAGGTGCTTCTTCAGCCTTAGGCGCTTCAGCAACCGGACTAGCTACTTCCTTATCAGCTGCAGTCAATTGGTCCAAGGTTGGTTTTTCTTCTGAAATAGGTTGTTCACTAACCTTGTTTTCTGTCTCTTCCAACTGCTTTAATACCTCAGGTGAAGCTGTAGTTGGTTGCTCTGATGTGGTTGGCGATGCTTGCTCTGTAGCCACGGCAGTAGTCCTTGTTTCATTCGCTGGGATTGCAACTTCTTCTGCTAGAGCTTGGTTGGCAAATAAAACCGAACCAATCATCAAAGAGCAGGCACCCACTGATAATTTTCGGATACTATAGCGGCAACGTTTCTCAAAAAATGGATTCTTCATTTTTTCTCCTTTCACTTCCAAAAAGTAAGCGCTTTATTTTTATTTTAAAAAAGTAACTGCCCTTAAAATAGCAGAACTGTTCATTCTTATTTTACGATATTTATAAGTAGAGTCAACAGTCATCCTAAAATATCTATAAAGGGGTGAATAAATGATATAAATTAGACAATCAACCGCCTTTTTTCTACATTTTAATGATATTTTTCTAAAAAAACTGTATTTACTACTTGTTAGATTGCTTAGAATCCTTTAAAATAGAATGGGAGAAATTCCGCGATTAGTTTTCGGAGGAAAAAGAAAATGTCCATTAATTGGCAGGAAATTGCATTTCACTTTTTAGGTGGTCTGGGACTATTCTTATATAGTATCAAGACCATGGGGGACGGTTTGCAACAAGCAGCTGGAGATCGTCTTCGATATTACATTGACAAATATACTAGCAATCCTTTCTTTGGAATTTTAGTTGGAATTGGGATGACTGCCCTGATTCAATCGAGTTCAGGTGTTACAGTTATTACAGTTGGTCTGGTTAGTGCTGGACTATTGACTTTACGTCAGGCTATTGGGATTGTTATGGGAGCCAATATTGGAACAACCGTCACATCCTTTATCATTGGTTTTAAATTGGGAGACTACGCTTTACCGATGCTCTTTCTCGGAGCAGTCTGTCTCTTCTTCACAAAAAATAGAACCATCAATAACATCGGACGAATTGTCTTTGGTGTCGGTGGTATTTTCTTTGCCCTCAATCTGATGAGTGGTGCTATGGAGCCCCTCAAGGATTTACAAGTCTTTAAAGACTACATGGTAGAGCTAAGTAAAAATCCAATCCTGGGAGTCTTTGTCGGAACTGGTTTAACCCTTCTGATTCAAGCCTCATCAGCGACCATCGGTATTTTGCAAAATCTCTACGCTAGCAATCTGATTGACCTTCAAGGTGCCCTACCCGTGCTCTTTGGGGATAACATCGGAACTACTATCACAGCGATTATCGCTTCACTTGGAGCAAATATCGCAGCCAAACGTGTAGCGGGTGCCCATGTGGCCTTCAACGTTATCGGAACGGTTATCTGTATCATCTTCCTCGTTCCCTTCACAGCCTTGATTCAATGGTTTGAAACGACTCTTCATTTGTCTCCAGAGATGACCATTGCCTTTGCCCACGGAACCTTCAACATTACCAACACGATTATCCAGTTCCCATTCATCGGAGCCTTGGCCTTCGTGGTTACTAAGCTTATCCCTGGTGAAGATGAAGTTGTTAAATACGAAGCTCTCTACCTAGACGAGCAACTCATCAAGCAAGCCCCATCTATCGCTCTTGGAAATGCTAAAAAAGAACTCCTACACTTGGGTAATTATGCTGCGAAAGCCTTTGAGCTCTCTTACGACTATATCATCAATTCTAATGAAAAAGTTGCGGAAAAAGGTCATAAGACCGAAGAAGCCATCAACACTATTGATGAAAAATTGACTCGTTACCTCATTAGTTTATCTGGTGAAGCTTTGAGCCAAAAAGAGAGTGAAGTCTTAACCAATATCCTTGACTCTTCACGAGACTTGGAACGTATCGGAGACCACGCAGAAGCCCTGCTCAATCTTAACGATTACTTGCAACGCAAGAATGTTCAGTTCTCTGAAGCTGCCTTAGAAGAACTAGCAGAGATTTATCTTAAAACTAGTGAATTCGTCAAAGATGCTCTTGAGAGTGTTGAAAATAATGATCTTGAACAAGCTCAAGCCCTTATAGAACGTCACGAAGACATCAACAATATGGAACGTGTTCTTCGTAAGACACATATCAAACGTCTTAATAACGGTGAATGTTCTACCCAAGCAGGGGTCAACTTTATCGATATCATTTCTCACTACACTCGTGTATCAGACCACGCTATGAACCTGGCTGAAAAGGTTTTGACAGAACAAATTTAAAATGAAAAAATGCTTTGATTCTTTCGAATCAAAGCATTTTAAATAACTCTCCAATCATAAATGAAGAGGCAGCTGCACCCTTGTACCTAGCTTCTTCCTTTTGGATAAAGCGGGCCAGATTGACTAACTCTGGCGCTGGATGCTTGGGATTTTTGAGTAGTTCGAGTGTAACTAAACCTGAAAGTCGTACTGCCAGCAATCGCTCATTGGTACTTGGCAATTGCTTAGCAGTCTCTACAAGTGCGATCACCAAATCTTCACTCAAGTTTTGACGGGCATGATTGTAAAGATCCCGAATCAAGGTTTCTAGGTTTGGTTCTTCCATCCCTATTCCCTCCATCTTTTCTGTTTAATAATTTTTGATTAAATCTACTGTAGAACGATCCAATTTTTTAACCAAGGCTTGTAAGAATGCTTGTGCTTCAAGGAAATCATCCATTGCATAAAGGGTTTGATGAGAGTGGATATAACGAGCACAAACACCAATTGTTGTTGATGGTACGCCACCATTTTTCAGATGAGCTGCACCTGCGTCAGTTCCACCTTTTCCACAGTAGTATTGGTACTTGATTCCAGCTTCTTCAGCTGTCGTCAAAAGGAAATCCTTCATACCTGGGAGAAGTAAGTGACCTGGATCGTAGAAACGAATCAAGGTTCCGTCACCAATCTTACCTTGACCACCATAAACATCACCAGCTGGTGAACAGTCAACAGCAAGGAAAACTTCTGGGTCAAATTTAGTTGTTGATGTATGGGCACCACGAAGTCCGACTTCTTCTTGGACATTAGCCCCAAGATAAAGTTCATTTCCTAATTTTTGGCCTGACAAGTTTTCTGCCAACTCACTAACCATGAGAACTCCGTAGCGGTTGTCCCATGCTTTTGAGATGATATTTTTTTCGTTAGCTGTTAGGATTGCACTGCTATCTGGAACGATGGTGTCTCCAGGACGGATACCGAACTTTCAGCCTCAGCCTTATCCGCAAAACCACCATCAAAGACGATATCTGAAACAGCTGGCATGCTTGGACCACCTGTTCCACGAGTTAAATGTGGAGGTACCGATCCTGAGATTACTGGAATTTCACGACCGTCACGTGTAAAGAGTTTAAAGCGTTGGCTGCTAACAACCATAGGGTTCCAACCACCAATGCTGACTACTCGGAAGGTACCGTCTGCTTTGATTTCACTAACCATGAAACCAACTTCATCCATGTGAGAGGCTACCAAAACACGAGGTGCATTTTCAACTTCTGAGTGTTTAACCCCAAAAATACCACCCAAGCCATCAGTCACAACTTCATCCACGTGAGGTGTTAATTTTTCACGAAGATAAGCGCGAACAGGTGCTTCATGACCTGAGATAGCGGAAAGTTCTGTTACTTCTTTGATTTTAGAAAATAATGTTGTCATTTCTATCCCTTCTTTCTTTCAACCATTTTACCACTTTTTATAGGAGAAGGGTAGTGGAAATCACAAATCCTCCGACTTCATAGTTCTTATCAGGTAAAAAGGAATCTGTTACGATTCCTTTTTACTTGGTATTTCTTTTTAATGAAAAGTGGTCTGGCACTGGATCTTTACCCGTTTCAGACCAAGGATGACATCGCAATATCCGTGCCAATCCCATCAGAACCCCCTTAAATCCATGCTTTTCAATAGCCTGAATCATGTAGTTTGAACAAGTAGGCTCAAATCTGCAAGACGGTGGAAAGGCTGGCGAGATAAAGCGTTGGTAAAAGCGCACTGGCGCAATTAAGATTTTTTTCATTATTTATTAGTTGTTACAGCCATGGTGTGTAGTTGGCTGATTTCTTTTTTGTTAAGACGGCGTGATTCTCCTGGACGAAGCCCTGTCAAGTCTAGGTGTCCAAAACGTGTCCGAGACAACTTATCCACTTGAAGCCCAACTGCTTCAAACATCTTTTTAACCTGGTGGTTACGCCCTTCATGGATGGTCAACTGAACAACTGAGCGGTTTTTTACTGGATCTACTTTGAGAATTTCGTAAACAGCTGGCTTAGTCTTCTTGCCATCAATCTCAACTCCACGAGTCAAAGGACGAAGATTTTCTTTATTGGCAATTCCTTTCACACGCGCAACATAGACCTTGTCAATCTCATTACGAGGGTGAATCATTTCATCTGTAAAGTCACCATCATTTGTCAAAATTAAGACACCTGATGTATCCCAGTCCAAACGCCCCACAGGGTAGATGCGCTCTTTAACATTAGGCAAGAGATCGACAACCGTCTTACGTCCCTTGTCATCTGTTACACTGGAAATCACTCCGCGTGGTTTGTTAAGCAGATAGTAGACTTTTTCTTCGTTATAGATGGGTTGACCTTCAACTTCTACCTTATCACCAGACTTGATAGTCGTCGCTAATTCACGTACCACTTGGCCATTAACCGTCACCAAGCCTTGCTTGATCAACTCTTCTGCTTTTCTCCTACTGGCCACACCTGCGTGGGCAATATATTTATTTATTCTCATCTTCTTCTATCCTTTCACCAAATAATTGGCTTTCTTGTGCTTGAATGTCAAGCTCATCAATCACGGGCAATTCTTCCAAGTGGTTAATGCCCATGTAATCTAGGAATAATCCGTCGTTACATAGAGATTAGGGCGTCCAAGAACCTCTTTTTTCCCGTCTTCTTTTATCAAGTCAAAGGCTTGCAACTTAGCTAGCGCTCCACTTGAATTAACCCCCCGAATAGCATCAATCTCTATCCGTGTGATAGGCTGCTTGTAAGCAATGATGGACAAGGTTTCAAGGGCAGCCCGAGATAGGCTCTGGTTGATGGGTGCCTTAGAATATTCTTTCAAAATAGCTGCAAATTGAGGCTTGGTTACCAATCTGTAGGCACCACCTGTCTCAATCAGGGCTAGACTAGAATCCTGGTCTTTTTCATACTTTTTGGCTAATTTTTCTAAGCTTTGCTGAATTCCTGTTGGTGGAAGTGATAGAAGCTCTGCCAACTGGCGAGCCCTAATCCCATCTTCACCCGACACAAACAGGAGCGCTTCTATTTTTGCTAAAGTACTCATACTTCCTCTCTATCAAGCCTGACTTTGCTCTACTTGACTTTCCTCATTCTTTTTCAGGAGATAGATATCTCCGAAACTCTCTTCCTGGATCAAGAAAATTTCTTGGGTTTTAATCAACTCCAAGGTCGCTAAAAAGAGTGTAATGACCTCTTGTAAATCCTTGGTTTCTTTAAACAAATCCTGCAAGCATAGTTGTTGACCTTCAACCAAGGCTTCTCGGACGATGACCATCATATCTTCAATCTTATATTCATCGCGTAAAATGGTTGTGTGACTTTTGGAAAATTCTTCTTTTTTCTTAGCTAACAAAGTTGAAAAGGCTAAGAAAAGATCGATCGTGGTCTTATCATGCACAAGTTCAGCATCCTCATAAATCAACTCAGTAGGTGCTTTTGAGTAATATTGAGCTCGTTCTTGGTGCTTAACTTCCAACTGCTCTCCCAAGAGCTTGAATTTGCGGTATTCTTCGATCTGAGAAAGGAGGTCCTGTTCAAGATCATCTTCTAAATCTGTCACTTCTGCAACCTTTGGCAAGAGCTTGCGACTCTTTATGAGCATGAGTTGACTAGCCATCACCATATACTCACCTGCTACTTCGAGGCGCATGGCCTGTAAGGTTGACACATAGGCTAGGTACTGCTCGATAACCTCTGTAATCGGTACATCATAGATATCCATCTGGTACTTGGAAACCAAGTGTAATAGAAGATCTAGAGGCCCTTCAAAATCTTTTAATTTAATATCCATTATCTGTATTTTTCTAAGGTCATGACTGTCTTTAATCCTAGCTTTTTAGCAATTTCATACAAGTCAACCTTTTCTTCCATATGTCTCAAAATAAACTGTTCTCTCAGTCCTTGAGCGGATAATTCTGGGAAACCTCTTTCTTTTAGAAAGGCTTCTAACTGACGAAAGGCCCATTGACGAGAGTATGGCCTACCAGCTTTCAAAGAGGTAGGTCTGTCCCATCAAGGGTTCTAACTCTGCAAGTAATTTTGTGGGAAGACTCAAGATTCTTTGCTGAGAAGCTTTATTAATTCTCAATACTTGGAAATCTAGATTCACATCACTTATTTTTATGGCTAGAATTTCACTAGGCAAGAGGCCCAATTCAACTATCAATAAGGCTATTAAACGCCCTTCTGGATAGGTACTTTCTTGCCAGAAAGAACTCAAGTCCAAAAGCTCTGACTTGACTTGTTTTTTCTCAGCCTGTTTCGGCAATTCCAAACGATAAAAGGTGCCAATCTTTCCTTTCTGGTATAAAAAGTAAAGAAATTGATTACAGGCAGAAACTTTACGCTTTTGGGCACTGATTTTAAATTTTGATAGCTGGGCTTGGTAAATTTTTAAACTTGTCTCAGAGATTCGTTCTCCTACAAGATCTAAAAACTGCTCCAAGTCATACTTATAGGATTGCTTAGAATTTACAGACAAACCTTGTTTTTCTTCTAAAAATGCTGAAATTCCTTCTCTCATTTGCTTCGAATCTCATATTCCTTACTAAAGTCATGCAAGAGAGCATTGACAGCCTTAAGGATTGATTTCCGTGTGATAATGCCTTGGAAGATACCATCCTTGTCAACGACTGGCAGGAAAGACTCATCCACTAGCTTATGTAAAACATCCGTCAATGTATAGTCTGGATTAACTACCGCGACATCCTTCTTTGTCATGTGAACAATATCCATATCCGCCATGACTTCCTGACTCAAACCCTGCTCCATTTGATATGCAAAAATATCTCTAAGCCCTATAGTCCCAACAAATTTTTTCTCAGCAGTCACTACTGGAACTCGTGTATAAGTCATCTGGCTAAGGAGGAGAATAGCATGATCTGCATTGTGAGTATCAATGAGCACAGCCAAATTTTCAGCAGGAGTTAAAAAGGTTTCCTCTTGCTCCAGTAAAAACTGTTCAAACTCTTTGGCAATCATCGAGCAAACTCCTTGGATAAGCCTGGATACACCTCATGGTCACGTGTCAAAAAGTCTACTTTATAGTAGCTATCATCAATCTCTACACGGGCATAGAGGCATTCTCTGATGGTTCCACGTGGTTGGCTGATAGAACCTGGATTTAGAAAGAGGGTCTTCCCTTCCATCCAAGCATTTGGCACATGCAAGTGACCATAGAGACAGATATCTGCATCTTCTTCCTGCGCCCAGAAATCAAGCTTTTGGAAATTGAAGTTAATGTCAAATAAGTGTCCGTGAGTCTGGATAATCTTGGTAGGCCCAAGTTGGGTCACCAAGCGTTCTGGGTAACCTGCATAAAAGTCCATGTTGCCTTTGACGACCTGAATGCCCTCCCAGAGGGGTGAGTCGGGACGGAGTTCTGAGTCTCCATCGTGAAAAATGGCATCAACTTTACCCAGATAGCGATCACGAATTTCTTCCACAATCAAGCTATCTCCGTGAGAGTCGCTCATTACAATGATGGTTTGCTTTGCCATGATGGAAATACCTCCAAAAGTTTCTTAACGGCTAAGGCACGGTGAGATTGACTATTTTTTTCTTCAAGGGTTAATTCAGCTGATGACTTGCCTGTTTCTCCTACTAGGAAAAGAGGATCATAGCCAAAACCATTTTCACCCTTAGGTTCAAAGTTAATGTAGCCTGGCCAATCAGCTTCGACCACCAAACTTTCCTTACCTGGGCTAGCCACGACCAGGGTTGTATGGAATTGTGCCGAACGGTCCTTGAGTTCAAAGACCATAGCCAATTCGTGCAAGAGTTTGGCATTATTTTCACGGTCAGTAGCTCCAACTCCTGCAAATCGAGCTGACCAAACGCCTGGCAAACCACCCAGAACATCAACTTTAAGACCAGAATCATCCGCCAGAACCATCTTGCCTGTCAATTTAGAGATCGTTTCTGCCTTAAGGCGAGCATTTTCTTCAAAGGTCATTCCTGTTTCTGCTACTTCAGGTAGGTCTGGATAGTCATTAAGGTTCTCCACATCATAACCAAGTTTGTCAAAGATAGCTCGAAATTCCTTGGTCTTACCTTCGTTACGAGTCGCAATCAACAGGGTTTCTCTGACCTTGTTAGTCTCAAAGAAATCTTGGACATTAACCCCTTCTTTAGGCAATTCAACATACAAGAGTTGCCCATTTTCAACTAAGAGCAACCCCCCCTGACGTTGAATGACTTCCAAATTTCGTCCCATTTCTTGGTTAAGTATATCTACCACAAAGGACAATAAACGATAGGGAGAACCGTAGCGTAAAACGGTGACTGAAAGTGGAAAGCCTCGCTCCTCATCTCCAAATATTTTGGCAAATTGGAACAGAGGAAAGTTTAACTCATCATCCGTCAAAGTCCGAATGCCGCCAAAAACACTGTAGGACCCGACATACCAGTCCTGGTCGTCCTTGTATTCATAAATTTTATTTGTCATAATGTTACATGCTCCACATGAATCTCTTTTTCCAGCCATTCTGCACCAATCTGGGCAAAACTCTGACTATTTGCTGTTGTGTAAAAACGGTGTTGTAGCGGGCCTGCATCACGGCTACGATTGATTTCAAAATAATTGAGCAAGACTGAGATGTCCCGCACGCACTCGGCTCCACTATCGATGAGTTTTACATCTGGTCCCATCACATTTTGAATGATGGGACGAAGAAGCGGATAATGGGTACAACCCAAAATCAGGCTATCCACCTTTCCAACCAAGGGACGCAGGGTTTCATAAACCACTTTCTTGGTTACACTAGTTGATAAGGCACCAGACTCCACCAAGGGGGCAAATTTAGGACAGGCCAAACTCTCCACCTGTAAGTCCGGATCCAGATCATGAATTTTCTGACGGTAGATGTCTGATTGTACCGTCATGGGCGTTCCAATGACTCCGATTTTCCCACCTTGACTGGACTTGATGGCTGCCGAAGCACCAGGCAATATCACACCTAGGACGGGAATATCTAGTTGAGCCTTGATTTCTTCCCAGACGACCGCAGTCGCAGTATTACAAGCAATGACAATCATCTTGACATCCTTGGTCAAGAGAAAGTTGACCAACTGCCAAGTATATTCACGAATTTGCTCAGCAGGACGGGGCCCGTAAGGTGCCCGCGCCGAATCTCCAATATAGACGATTTCTTCATGGGGAAGCTGGCGCATGAGCTCACGCACAACCGTCAAGCCCCCGACACCCGAATCCAAAAAACCAATTGGTCGATTATCCATACAGTCTTCTTTCTAGTACTTTTTCTGATTGATAGTTCATTATGATTACATCTCTTAGTGAAAGCGCTGACAGACTGGCAAATTTCCAACTGTCTCCCTCTTAATCATAATCAAATATCAATAGAATGCAAGGAAAAAGTCTTATCCTTAAATATAAGTCAAATATAGTGAGAAGTCTGGAACTTTCATCCCAGACTTTTCCTATTTATAGTTCAAAAGAGCTTTTATTTTTTCTTTTTGCTGTTTGCGAGAGCTGCTTTTTGTTGGCGGATGATTTGGTGGTAAACTTGTTGTACCTTAGCTTCACTAGGCTTTTGACCGTTTGCGCTCAAAAGGGTACGAACTGCTTCTGCATTCAAACGTGGATTGTCCGCAAATTCTTTTTCGATTTGCTTGCGCACCAAGTACATTCCTCCAAGAGCTCCCCCTAGAAAAGCTAAAACAATCAAGACAATTGCTAAAATAAGATCCATAATATTTCTCCTGTTTCTTTTTGAGTCTTCTATATTATACCATAAAGTCCCCCGCCTGACTAGTTTGATTTACGCTTACATCCACTGTGATTTCCTAAGTAATTAGCAAATACTTCATACTTAGTAAAACTTAGTAAAATAAGCCCATTTTCCTTGAAAGCCCTTGCAATAACTCCATTTATTTGTTATATTAAGATTATCTGAAAAAATCACATATATTTCTGAAGACTTATTTTTTTGCAATAAAATGTATGCGCTTCCAGATATGAGAAAGGAGAATTTTGTGGATAAAAGATATTGGGAAAAATCCTGCAAGTATAGCATCCGAAAATTGAGCATCGGAGCTGCCTCTGTTTTACTAGGAGCTGTTTTTTTAGCAGCACAGGGTGTGGCTGCTGATGGTCGCGAGATTCCAGAAAATGAGGCAACAATTACTGAAACCTCTGCTAAACCGGATACGAAAGTTGAGGAAGTTGTTACTTCTAACACAGAGACTCAGCCTATAGCTGAATCATCTGAGAAGCAAACCATCGCAGAACCAGAGTTACCTCAAACAAGTAGTCAGTCAGATACAAGTACAGCTACCGCTCCTGCTGAAAATAAGGAGAGCGAGAAACCAGAACTTCCTGTGAACAAACAAGAACATTACGAACTACATTACAACCAACCAACTGCTCCTTCCTATGACGGATGGGAAAAACAAGCCCTTCCAGTCGGAAATGGAGAAATGGGTGCCAAAGTTTTTGGTTTGATTGGCGAAGAAAGAATCCAGTACAATGAAAAAACACTTTGGTCTGGAGGCCCGCAACCAGATAGTCAAGACTACAACGGCGGAAACTACAAAGATCGCTACAAAGTCTTGGCAGAAATCCGTAAAGCCTTAGAAGACGGTGACCGTCAAAAAGCCAAACGCCTAGCTGAAAGAAATCTCGTTGGGCCTAATAATGCTCAATATGGTCGCTACCTAGCCTTCGGTGATATCTTTATGGTCTTCAATAACCAAAAGAAAGGCTTGGAGAATGTTACCGACTACTACCGTGGCTTGGATATTTCTGAAGCTATCACAACTACCTCCTATACCCAAGACGGGACAAGCTTCAAACGTGAGACCTTCTCTAGCTTCCCAGACGATGTTACTGTCACCCACTTGAGTAAAAAAGGGGATAAGACCCTTGATTTTACACTTTGGAATAGCTTAACAGAAGACCTAATTGCTAATGGGCAGTATTCTTGGGAGAATTCTAATTACAAAAAAGGGACTGTCAGTGTAGATTCTAATGGTATTTTGCTCAAGGGTACTGTTAAAGATAACGGCCTTCAATTTGCCTCTTATCTTGGTATCAAGACTGACGGACAAGTCACTGCTCAAGATGGTTATTTGACCGTTACAGGAGCAAGCTATGCAACACTGCTACTCAGTGCCAAGACTAATTTTGCTCAAAATCCAAAAACCAATTATCGCAAGGATATTGACGTAGAGAAAACTGTCAAATCTATCGTAGAAGCTGCTAAAGCCAAAGACTATGAGACTCTGAAAAATGATCACATCAAGGATTACCAAAGCCTTTTCAATCGTGTTCAATTAAACCTCGGAGGTAGCAAGTCTAATCAAACTACAAAAGAAGCTCTTCAAACCTATAATCCAACAAAAGGCCAAAAGCTAGAAGAACTCTTCTTCCAATACGGACGTTACCTCCTGATCAGCTCTTCTCGTGATCGGACAGACGCCCTTCCTGCAAACTTGCAAGGAGTCTGGAATGCTGTAGATAATCCACCATGGAACTCTGACTACCACCTCAATGTCAACCTACAGATGAACTATTGGCCTGCCTACATGAGCAATCTTGCAGAAACTGCCAAGCCAATGATCAATTATATTGATGACATGCGCTATTATGGTCGTATCGCTGCTAAAGAATACGCAGGTATCGAATCCAAAGAAGGTCAAGAAAATGGTTGGTTGGTTCATACTCAGGCTACACCATTTGGCTGGACTACTCCTGGTTGGAACTACTATTGGGGTTGGTCTCCTGCTGCCAATGCTTGGATGATGCAGAACGTCTATGACTACTACAAATTCACCAAGGATGAAACTTATCTTAAAGAAAAGATTTATCCAATGCTCAAGGAAACTGCTAAGTTCTGGAATTCCTTCCTGCATTATGACCAGCAAGTGACCGTTGGGTATCTTCTCCATCCTACTCACCAGAGCATGGAACTATCACTATTGGGAATACCTTCGACCAGTCTCTAGTTTGGCAACTTTTCCACGACTACATGGAAGTGGCCAACCATCTGAAAGTGGATCAAGACCTTGTAACAGAAGTTAAGGCTAAATTTGATAAGTTAAAACCACTTCATATCAACCAAGATGGTCGTATCAAGGAGTGGTTTGAGGAAGACAGCCCTCAATTCACCAACGAAGGCATTGAGAATCACCACCGTCACGTTTCTCATCTGGTCGGACTCTTCCCTGGTACCCTATTTAGCAAGGATCAACCTGAGTACCTTGAGGCTGCGCGTGCTAGCTTGAATCACCGTGGAGATGGTGGTACTGGATGGTCTAAGGCTAATAAAATCAACCTCTGGGCTCGTCTCCTAGATGGGAATCGTGCCCACCGTTTGTTGGCTGAACAGCTCAGATCTTCAACCCTAGAAAACCTCTGGGATACCCACGCGCCTTTCCAAATTGATGGTAACTTTGGTGCAACCAGCGGTATGGCAGAAATGCTCCTTCAGTCTCACACAGGTTATATCGCACCATTACCAGCCCTTCCAGATGCTTGGAAAGACGGGCAAGTTTCTGGTCTTGTAGCCCGTGGCAACTTTGAAGTCAGCATGAAATGGCAAGAAAAGAATCTTGAATCCCTTACCTTCCTTTCAAATGTTGGTGGAGATTTGGTTGTAGACTATCCAAATATTGAAGCTAGCATTGTCAAGGTAAACGGTAAGGAAGTACAAGCTACCCGTATCAAAGATAACCGTATTCAGCTTGCTACTCAAAAGGGCGATGTCATTACCTTTGAAAACTTCCCTGGACGTGTGACTCGTTTGACAGCTGTTCGAAAAGATGCCATGACGGCTGAACTCGACTTTAACACAGTTGAGGGAGCAAGTCATTATGTCATCCGACGAGAAAGCAAGGATGAAAACAGTCAAACTCCTAGCATTCGTGAGTTTATCACCAACCAAACTCACTTCATCGATCGCTCGATTGATTCTAGCCATGCCTATACTTATACCGTTAAGGCTATGCTAGGGGATCGTACAACACCAGTTTCAGATCCTGCTTCTATTGATGCCTTTAGTGAGTTGGTAGATGACCGTGACAAACGCATCCAGTACGGCTCTGCCTTTGGAAATTGGTCTGACACAGAACTATTTGGTGGAACAGAGAAATACGCTGATATCTCAAATGGAAATTATTCTGATAAAGATGCGACTGCAACCATTCCATTCAATGGACCTGGTATTGAAATCTACGGTCTCAAGTCATCTCAATTGGGACTTGCCGATGTTAAAATTGATGGCAAATCTGTTGGAGAACTTGACTTCTATACAGCAGGAGCAACTGAAAAAGGTGTATTGATAGGACGTTACACAAATCTATCCTCAGGTCCTCATTTGATGACCATCACTGTTAAGCGCGAGCACAAAGGACGTGCCAATGAGCGTGCAAAAATTTCTCTCGATTACTTCAAAGTCTTCCCAGGCCAAGGAGAAGCTGTTGAGAAGATTGACGACCGTGACCCTCGTATCCAGTATGGTTCCATGTTTAAGGATTGGAGCGATGCAGAACTCTATGCTTCTACAGAAAAATACGCTGACATCAACGCTGATGATAGCCTCGCTTCTGAAGCCACTGCAACCATTCCATTCTCTGGAACAGGTATCCGAATCTATGGATTAAAAACAGCATCACTAGGCAAGGCACTTGTCACACTGGATGGAAAAGAGATGCCAGCTCTTGATTTCTACACTCCGGGAGCGACTGAAAAAGGTGCATTAATTGGCGAATTTACCAATCTAGCAGATGGCGATCATGTTCTTACTTTGAAAGTAGATCCAAATTCTCCACAAGGACGAAAGAAAGTTTCTCTTGATTCCTTTGATATCTTAAAAGCTCCGTCCGTGTCACTCGATAGTCCAAGCCTTGAAGCTGTTAAGAAAGAAGACAAGACTGTTACTCTAACCTTACCAGCTGGTAATTGGGACGCTATCGCTGTGAAATTCCCTGGCATCAAAGATCCTCTCCTACTCAGAAAAGTCGATGAGGACCATCTTGTCACATCGGGCGAACAAACAGTATTAACCATTAAGGACAACAAGGTTCAACTAGATATTCCTGAGGCTACAGATCGTAAAGCTGGCAATTCGATAGAAGCTTATGCCATCAAAGATACAACAACTACTAGTCCTGTTGTAACTGTCTTTCCTAAGGACGAAACTGCTCCAGTTGAAGAAAAAATCCTTACGAGTAAAGGGGATGAGCCTGCACCAGTTGTAACCATTCCCGAGTACACAGATCCTATCGGAACTGCAGGTGACCAAGAAGCACCTTCTGTGGTAATTCCTGAGTACACAGATCCTATCGGCACTGCAGGAGACCAGGAAGCACCTTCTGTGGTAATTCCTGAATACACCGAACCTATCGGCACTGCAGGAGACCAAGATGCGCCTTCTGTGGTTATCCCTGAATACACTGAGTCTATCGGTACTGCGGGTGATCAGGAAGCGCCTTCTGTGGTAATTCCTGAATATACTGAGCCTATCGGAACTGCGGGTGAACAAGAAGCGCCTTCTGTGGTTATACCTGAATACACAGATCCTATCGGCACTGCGGGTGACCAAGAAGCACCTTCTGTAGTAATTCCTGAATACACAGATCCTATCGGAACTGCGAGTGACCAGGAAGCACCTTCTGTGGTAATCCCTGAATACACTGAGCCTATCGGAACTGCGGGAGACCAGGAAGCGCCTTCTGTGGTTATACCTGAATACACTGAGCCTATCGGAACTGCAGGTGACCAAGAAGCACCAAGTATCACACTTCCTGAGTTTAAACTCAAAGTAATGAAAGATCAGACTACAAGAGCTCAAGTTATTAGTGGAACAACTGAATTAGGAGGCGCAAGCTACCTTGACAGTCAAAAAGTTGAAAACAAAGAACTCTTAGGCAAAAATACGATGCTTATGCCCTTCAACTCAAGGATAAAGATGGCAAACCAGTTCAACCAAAAGGTGCTGTACTCGTTCGTTTACCATTTTTAGGTGCTGTCCAAGAACTCTATCAATTGACTCCGACAAAAGACTTGAAATCACAAGAATTCACCATCCGAGATGGCTATCTTGAGTTTATCGCTCTTGACCTGAATACCTATGCTATTGTCTATAAGACAGAGAGCACAACTGTTAAACCAGTGCCAGCCCAGACAGAAGAAACAAAGGTAGAAACTACGACACCATTGGCTCAAAGAAAAGATGCCAATGATAAAGCTTCTACGAATGAAAAACAACTTCCAGCTACTGGTGAACAGACTAGTCCTCTCCTCTTTATGGCAAGCCTCAGCCTAGCCCTCTCGGCTGCCTTCTTACTAAAAAGTAAGAAAGATTAAAAATTGTCCCCCCCAGGAATAAAAATTTATTCCTATATAAAAAAGGATGGAAAATCATTCCATCCTTTTTCTGTTTCAACCTTATCAATAAAATCACTGACAACCAAACACCTAGAAATCAAGACCCAGAATAATCCATTCATCTACATAATCCCAAAAAGGTATCGGAGATTCTGGTAACTCATCCTTTGACCAAAATACACCTCCTTCATCTATTGGTTTAGACAAGTCTAATACGAGATACGTTCCCATACCATTGCTAAAAAAATTGTAATAACAGGAAATGTCAGCTGTTAACTGCTCATCAAATTCCCAATCATAATCTGCTATTGGTTCAATCATATCTAGGTCGTCTAATCCCATACTTTTACTCGTAAAATCATTAAAACCTGCATGAATGTGTGTATAGAAATCACGGATACTTCCGTCAAGTTCTAGTTTGGACTGATTAAAGTGATCTGTAAACTCTTGGTCCAAAATCGGCATTTTACCCTCATAAAAAACCAAGCTATTACTTCGATACGTTCTAATTGAATAAAGCAATGAGTAATTGCTTCCGATTTTGATAAGTTCTATATCTTCTGAAAACTCTTCTAGATATGAGATTGTATTACTGAGCTCAACTCCTAAATATTTTTTCCATTCCTCAAAAATTATTTGTTTTCTTTTAGAAAAATCTGATGTTTGAAACGCATCCCGCCAATATTGTGGAATAGTATGGCTTGACAGATTTTCAAAATTAGATAAAATCTCGACCATCTCTCCAGATGGCACATATTTCTTTAAAAAATTTAATTTTTCATTCATACACTACCTCTATTCATTTCTGTAAAATTCCCTTGACCCCACTATCCTTCAACTCTTAAGTCCTAGATAGGTATAGTTTCGGGTCCCTGGACAATCTTTTTCCATCTTCACCCTAAAATAAAACCGATGTTCCCTGCCATCCTTGGCATTTTCCTTGTTCAAAACAAAGTAGTTCTTTTGGTTGATAGCCATGGTTCGCAGAATGTCATCAATCAGAAAAGTCAGGGGTACATTCATGGTAGAGTATTTTTGGAAATCTTCCTCAAAACGAATGTAGTCATCTGAAAAATAATCCATCTGCAATTTGTTTTCATACAACTCTTTTCTAGTCATCAACTTCCTCCTGCCAAAGTTGGATTGTGAGAATATCATCTACCCTTATTAATCGATAGCCCTCATCCGTTTTAACAGAGATTTCTTGAGGAGACAATTCTCTTAGTTCACCCAATATCGTGCTTTTATGATTGTTCTCCTTGACCACAAAAGAGCCTTTTAGTCGTCCGACGTATAGCTGGGAAAGTAACAACAACTTCTCAACTGGATTCAAATCAGTCGACAAATCGATACGATTTTTTTCTTCACTGAGTGAACTCGTATGCTCCGATAAGAAAAAGCCCATCCACTTCTGCATCCCTGGATCCTGGTAGTCCCTCGCGGATTGGAAGGGTAAATAAGAACGATCAATCATTTTAGTCCATCTAATCCTCCAGCAGAATGCCCTCCGATGAGCTTACTTCTGGCAATACTTCTTGAGGCGTCTTCTAAGGCAGTCGCCTTCAAGAGAGAAGTAAATCCGAATTGCTCTCGAATAGAGTCAATGGCGGTCTGGAGCCTTTCTTCTTTTTCTACTTTATCAACATCATCAAAAAGGGAAATCAAAGCAAAGGATTCGTCCACTAATCCTGAATAACTGACAGCAATACTTCTGACCGCCCTAGAAGTGTATTTGCTATGGAATAATTTCAGTACATAACTGACTAAAAGACCGGTATTATTGGTCGGCTCAACCTTCATCTGGGTATGGATGGAGCGTTTTTGTTCCTGCTTAGAAAACCCAAGATGAATAGACACCACGGTCGTCTTCTTTCTGGCCCGTCGAAGCCTGATAGCCACCTGCTCAGCCATCTCTCGAAGGATAATTTCGATGTCTCGCTGCTTGACATAATCTCTCGGTAAAATTTGCGAATTGCCCAAGCCGTGAGATTTGGCTTTATAGGGCTTATGAACATTACTCTCGTCAATCCCATTGGCATGAAACCATAGGCGAAGTCCAGCTTGACCAAGCTCCTTCTTCAGGACATCAGGATTGCTATTGGCTAATTCCTTAATCGAATAGATTTCCAAGCTATTCAAGCGCTTCTCCATCCGATTTCCAATCCCCCAAAAGTCGGTCATCTTAGAAATGTTCCAGACCTTATCTTCCACGTCCTGGTAAGACCAATTGGCTCGCATGGTCGGTGTGTGCTTGGCTTCATTATCCAAGGCTAACTTAGCAAGCAGGGGATTGGCATTCGACATGCCGACTGTCGAATAAATCCCTGTCTGCCGCCAAATATCCCTCTGAATACGAGCCGAAAGCATATCCAGCTTATCTTTGCGAGAAATCTGCTGATCTGGGACAAAATAATTAAGCGAACTGGTTAGATCAATAAAGCCTTCATCAATTGAATAAGGATAAATATCATCTGGACTGCCATAATTCTGGAAATGCGCTGAATTTCCATATTGACCGCGATATACTTATCCATCCGAGGAGGGACAATGACGGTCACCCGAGCCCAGTCTTCGATAAATCTCACATAGGTTGGATCTGTCCGTAAGCCTTGTTTCTTGGCATTATAGTAGGAAAATTTGCGTGTCTTGATATCAAAGGGCAGGTCATAGGCACGGCCAACATTTGCTTTCCCAAAAACCTTTTTAAACATAGGTGAGGAGGCAAGAATAAGCCCAACAGAATTATCCGCCCGACTCATGACACAAAGGGAGGTTTTGAGGGGATGGAGCCCTCTTTCTACACACTCAACGCTAGCATAAAAGGACTTCATATCGACAAAGGCAATATCACTTTTGGGCTCTCTGGAATAATCAAAGTAGCCCATAGGCTATCCCTCCATCGGTACAAAATTACCCACGATAATGCCTACAATCCTCGGATCTTCCTCATAGGAGATAAAAATATCCTTGTATTTAGGATTGATTGAGACCAGACGTAAGCCTTCTGCCTCACGATAGACCCGTTTGATATAGGTCTGGTTGTTGCAAACCACTGCATAGACAGCACCGTCATAATCAAATCCAGTCTCTCGAATCAGAGCTACGGAACCATTTTGATATTTGGGTTCCATAGAATCCCCTGATACCCAGGAAGCAAAATCATGAGCCAATTCTTCATTAAAGTAAACCGTATCAAAGTTGCGATCATCATAAACTGAAGCTCCGATACCGGCTGACATACGTTCGTAGACATGATACTCGAAAAGTTTTTCTGAAATGGCAGTCACCTTCTTGGCTTGTTCTTCTTGAGCCAGATCGCGAGCATAGACCACTACCTTCTCTTTTCCTTGATTAGAGAGGCTGTTATAGAGACGGACAATTTCGATTTGGGTGAAATAGCCTTTTGGTACTTTTAAAATCTTCTCTAACTGAGCAACCTTCTCTTCGGAAGGCTCCTTGACTCCACGTTCCCAAGCTGAATAAGCCTGAAAACTAATCCCAAGTCGCTCTGCAATCTCTTTTTGTGTTAGCTTTAGCTCTTTTCTTCGAGCTTTAAGTTTTTCTGGTTGATACATGATTAACCTCCTAGTCTGATGCTTTCGTTGCAGGTTGACTTTATTTTAAAAAATTCAACCTTTTTGGTTTAGTTTTATTATATAAAAAAAGCAGACGAATGTCTACTAGAAATGTTGAGTTTTGGCAAACGACTGGTAATGATGATGCTATAGATTCCTTATCTCAAATACTGCCGTATGAATCCACTCGTTATTCATTTGAAAGTCATTTTCTATGATTCTACTAAAGGTGAAACCATTTTTTAAAAGCACTCTCTGAGAGGCCTGATTGTCCCTTGCCGTCCCTGCGATAATCTTATGTAAACCATAAGTATGAAATGCCTTGTCTAAAACGAGTTTAACTGCTTCGCTTGCATATCCTAAATTAGTAACATTTTCTCCGATCCTATATCCAAGTTCCGCTGTTTTTCTATCATCCTCTAAGACACTTAAATTGATTCTTCCGACCATAGTGCCTTGTGCATCTCTAATAAGATGCATGTAGACATCATGATTATCTTGTTCCCTTAACAATTCCCTTGTAATTTCTTTAAAACCTTCTAAGTCAAAATAGTGGGCTGGTCTAGGAGGTAGACTCCGCTCAAAATACTCCCGATTTTCTTTTTCAAAAGAATAAATATCTATGCTATTTTCTTCAGACATCAGCTCTAAACTTATCATTGTAAACCATCTCCTATCATTCTATAAATTCAAATGTACTCATGTTCACACAAAGTGACATTTACAAAATTTAAAGAGATATCTTAATTTATTCATATCGTATCTACATTATAACACAACATACTATGAAGAAAAATAATATCCATCAAGGTCCTCATAAATTCCAACATCTTGCTAAACAGGCTGGAACGCTTATGGAAGCTATTTTTGAAGCATACTTGACTAACCTTCATAAAATGATATTGGCTTACAAATAAAGAAGAAAACCATCTCAAATTTGATGAGATGGTTAATCATTTAGTCTACTTTATAAAAAACTTGTTCTGAACTAGTTGGAGCAGCTTGACCAGCAATCAGCCTATTTTTAGTTAAATCAGTATCTAACCCAGGCATAATAAGTCCAGCAGGATAAATACTCATTCCATAGCCCGAGATACCATCTCTAATGCTGAATTCAATCGTTCCATGGCTACCCATGCTCTTTTTTTCAATGTTTCCACTGTTTACTAGTCCATTTTTATCGAATGTAAACTCTTGCCCAAGTCCATTTCTCCAAGTTCCAACTAGAGTCGAGAAATCTCCATTTAGAATGGCTTGCTCATCTATTTTTTGTGATCTAGCATTCGTTTGCTCTTCTTGTGTCGAGAGTTTTTCCTCAGTAGTCGTAACACTATCTTGAGTAGTCGTTGAACTAGTGGTTGTTGTACTAGTCGCTGTCGTACTAGTAGTAGAAACCTGTTCTGTTGTAGCATTTACTGCTTCTACATCTTGCTTCTTATGATTAAAGAAGAACATAAAACTTATCAGTACTATAGCAATTAAGCAACTTAACAGAATCAAAATCCAATTGATGCCTTTTCCTATTTTCATTTATAACTCCTTTATATTATTCGTATTTAATTATATCATACTAAACTGATACTAGGAAGAAATTGTATAAGACAAAGACTAGTGGTGAGAATTTTGGGGTGAACTCTCTATTGAGGATTAAAAAAGAACACCCCAAAAAGGTGCTCTTTGTAAGTATAGTCATTCTTTCGAAGAACGTTTACTAATTTGAAATGCTTTACGAGCTTTCTTAAGACCTGGTTTGACACAGTTGGATTTCAGGTACTTTCAGTTTAGCTTTATATCAACCATCATCAAAATCCAACTATTTTCTTATTTTAAAAAATATGAATAAGTTTGATTGAATGAGGGAATTTCTTTAAATTTTTTCTTAGCACCTATAAGTTAATAATACTATTCTTTAAATTATAGTTTATAATTATCTGATGTTTCAATGACCACAAAACAAAGTACAGCGAATCACTTCCTTTAGTCAAACATATAACTGAACAACATTGTTTATCTTCCTGCACTTTCATATTTTTTTCAATCCTTTTTCTAAAAATTGTACGACTGATAATAATCAAAAAAACTGTAAAAAAACTATTTGATAGAAAAAAATAGGTTCAATGTATCTTTCCCTAAAAAAAATATTAATACTGCAGGATTGGCAATTAATAAATTGGGAACAAATAACATAGTGATCAATCTGTTAATACCTGTAAAAAAATATTATATGGATACTTAGAAATTCCAATATAATTCAAAAAAATACATCTACTTTTTGAAAATTTAGTTGAGAACCAAAAATGAACTAATCGTTATTAGAAACCAAATTGAATAATATATAATACAACCACACATTAAAGCAAAGGATATAAAAATAATATTTTTTTAATGAATTTAAATGTACATTTAAATTTCCATAACTTATAAAAATGATCGCAAGACCAAAAAAAGTATTCACGAATTGAACTAAATTAAATGATCTAAAAATATAGAACAACTGAGTATCAAACGGCCTCAATAAAATTTGATCCAAGTTACCACTCAAAATATCTGATTCTAAAATTCCCATACTTCTAATTAACAATCCCATCATAACTCCATCTACAATAGTGTAGGAACCTACCAAAAATAAAATTTGATAATAGTCCCAACCATTAAAAGAGTCTATGTTTAAGAAAATCAATCTAAAAAATACAATAGGTAAACCAATCCACAGTATCGACGAAAATAGACCACAAAAGAAGTCAAAATGAAAATTCATATCAGATTTAAAACCAAAATGAAGTAGCCTAAAAATTACTTTTATTCTAAACATTTTATCCTCCCACATTTGAGAAGTGCTCCACTCCTTTTCTCAATATGAATCTTGATATAATATAAAAAATGATGCACCAAATCAATTGAATACAAATAATTCTCAAATAGTCTATTAATTTATATGTATCATTACTAAACATCTGAAGCGGTTCATATACTAAGTATTTAAAAGGTAATACATCTAAAAACAGACGAAAATTATTTGAAAAAAAACTTAAAGGCAATAATATTCCTGATAAAAACTGAATTACTATTTCTTTAACAGTAAGGACAAAAAATATATTTTCTAACCAAAAAGAAAGCATACCTACACAACATGATATTAAAAACCATAGAACCATAGATAGAATAATTGCAATACTTCCTAAAAATAAAATTTCAATGGTTAATAACTCATTCTTGTAATAAACACTGGAGAATAAAATGACAGGAATGATGATAAATAATAAATGAGCAAGCCTATCTCCAAGCATTTTACAAAAAAATAATACTTATAAAAAAAGTAACAGGTTTTATTAATATGCTAAAAAAATTTCCTGAATGAACATCGTCATTGATTTCCCAATCAACTGGATAAAAAACAAAATATGAAAAAATTATAGTCCCCAAATAGTATTGAACCATTGAGGTAAAATCATATCCTGCTATATTTATCTGGTTACTCTGATATATATACGTCCATAAAAATACTGATATCATAATTTGTATACTTGCCTGTAACATTAACAATAGTACACTTGATTTATAGTTCAAAAATAGATCGAAATGATATCAGAATAATAGACATTTCTTTTTTCAATTGTGCTCCTTTTTTGTAAAATAGTTTTGTAAAATAATTTCTTCTAAAGAAAGATTTGATATTTCAAAATCTTCTATATCTACAAGCTTATTGATTGATTCTAATGTCTCAAAGACAAAATCTCTAGGTATTTTTAGTATACATTCCGATTTTGTTTGAGAAATGACTACTACTCCTTTAACAGAGCATAACTCTGGTACCAAATCTAATGTCATTTTTTATCTTTAAATATTTAAAATCAGAAAATTTAGATAAAAATAACATCCATTGACTCCTGCAAAAATAATTTTTTTCCTTTGTCAATGACGATTAATTCGTCACAAACAGACGAAATATCATCCATATCATGACTCGTTAAAATAATAGTAGTATGACATTCTTCATTCATTTTCTTTAAAAAAATGTTCTGATATCTTTTTTTAGACTGTATATCTAACCCTATAGTAGGCTCGTCTAAAAAAATAATATTTCCGGACTTGTTAAAGATGCTGCGATAAACTCCATTTTCATTTTTTTGTCCAAGAGAGGGTCCGGACCTGCTGGTAAAGCTGATCTTTTACATTCAACAAATTGCTTAATTCCTGAATTCGTTCTTGTAAAATCGCCGGTTCTACCTCATATAAAGTACCAATCAATTTGAAAAATAATCCATAGCCGAAACATCTTGAAATAACTGTAATTTATTTCCTACTACTATTGAAATTTTTTTTCTAAAATTTATACTTCTTTTAAATGGAATTTCTCCATTCACTTCTAATTTTCCGGAACTAGGATAAAGAGTCCCAGTCAACATTTTAATCGTTGTGGATTTACCAGCTCCATTACTCCCAATAAAGCCAACTATACTCCCTCTCTTAATCGTAAAACTAATATCTTGAACAGCTCGAATCGTTATTTGATTACGTTTCAAAAATCTCTTGATAAATGGGAGTCTTGAATCAAAATTATAAAAATTTTTAGATAAATTCTGAGCATTAATAACTATTTCACTCATATATCTCTCCTTTCGATAAAATATATTTACTTGTACTTTTTCCATACTTTACCAAAATGCTAAAGATTGAGCTAAAATCTTCGGGATGGGTAAAATAATATTTGTCTTTAAAAAGTTTCTCAAAACCTTCAAGGCGATTATTGAAATCATTAAATTTTGTATTGTCTAGCTGGTTGAATGTCTCTTTAATATCCATAAACTTTCTCCGTGATTCTTTATTTCACTTTATAAATAGAAGAGTGTCTATATATTTATAGATCCTCAAGAACTTGCATTTTATCAAGTATAAGTAGAATAGTATGTAAGGGTTTACATATTCATATTATATGATTATTTAAGGAATCCGTCAATTTTTCCACATTATTATATGACAAAATGTATTTTTTTAAAAAAATGCAAAAAAATCTATGAGCAAGATGTTTGACTTCCTTTTTTTAAAGTATATATACTTATATTAACCTTAGAAAAAGAAAAAAATGTTTGAACAGATATTCAATAATAATTACTTTTTTTAAAATTAAAATTCGAACTTTAAATTTTTTTATCTTTTTTATATTATTGAGTAACCTAAATTGCCCAATTTGTAAAATTTAGCTAGACAAAAAAAGACATCCAAGAGAAATTTCTTAAATGTCTGTAAACGTTGATATAAGCGTGTTGATTAACGTTTTGATAATTGTGATGCTTTACAAGCTTTTTTCAATCCTAATTTGAAAAGTCTGGCTTTTAGGACAGCTCAAAAGCGCTTGATAGGAAACGTCCTAAGAGTTTCTGTCGATTTCTATTTCAAGAAATAGGAATAGATGTATCTATAATAGTGCAATTTCTTAACGTAAAACTTTCAATCCTATCCTCTTCCTTCTTATCCTAATAAAGTTTGTAATATTGGAATAACAACGATAAATAGAACCGTACTTAGAGTCACCACATTCGTAGAGAATTCCACATCTCCTTTTCCCTGATTAGCAAGGATCGGAAGAACAGCTAAAGCTGGTGTAGCGGACTGAATCATAAAGGTCTTAAATTCTACTGTCGCCATATTTGGTGCAAAGAACTTCAATACAAGAAGCATAATCAGAGGAGCTAGGATAAAGCGTCCAACTAAAGTGACAATCGTATCTTTATCAAAAGTAATAGTATTCAAGCCTGCCTTTGCAAGAACGATACCAATATAAATCAGAGATAGGGGAGTAACGATATTTCCAACATAGGTTAAGGTATTCGTTGCGAAATCTGGAATAGAGATTCGAAGAATCAAAAATAGCAGAGCCACAAGAAAACCTACAAGCGGAGCTGGTAGCAATTTCTTCCAGTCAAATTTACTTGTCTCCTTGCTTTGACCCGATTTACTGTCACTCGTCATCAAATACACGCCCAATGTCCAGGTGGAAATCGTGTTGGTGATATAGTAAATTAAGAAATAAGGAAGAGCCTGATCCCCAAAAAGAGCAACGTTTAAAGGTAAACCAATAAAAATAGTATTGGCATTCACAAAGGTATTAATCATGGTTCCTCGCCGTCCTGGACGAACCTTGAAAACCACAACTGCAATATAAGCTACGATATAGCCCAATTTAAATGCTACAAAAGTATAAAGAAGACCTCCAGAAAGACTGATTAGTTTATCTAGTGTTAGGTATTTCATCACCGACACAAAGATTGACGCTGGCAAGGCTACATTCATGATCAAACGAGATAGGTTAGGTCCAAAGGCATCTCCAAACCATCCCTTCACCTGAAGAATATACCCCAAAACAATAATAGCGATAATCGGAATGATACTCGTAATCGAGGTTAAAAAGAGTGACATAGGCATCCTTTCTAAATTACTTAAGTCCACAGCCCATACAAATCTGTCGCTATAGAAGTATAGACAGCAGAAATGAATTATTTATACTCTGGATACCACTTCAAATCACGAACTGCTTTGGCCATATCTGTTTCCTTAGCGCGTGCAAGACCTTGCTCTTGTGCTTTTTTAGCGACTGCTTCTGCTACTTTAATAGAAACATCTGCTACATACTTGAATGGTGGCAAGACAGGAGCTCCTGGTTGGCCTGGATTGACAATACCACTCAATGAATGCGCCGCTGATCCAATCATTTCATCAGTCAAAAGACTTGCTTCAGAAGCCAGCATACCTAGACCAAGACCTGGGTAAATCAGGGCATTATTTGCTTGACCAATCACATAGTCTACACCTTTATAAGAAACCGTATCAGCAGGAATTCCTGTTGCGACAAAAGCTTTCCCATCTGACCATTCAATCAAATCTTTAGCACTAGCTTCAGCTAGTTTGGTTGGATTTGACAAAGGGAAAATCATTGGACGTTCTGTATTTTCACACATAGCCTCTACTATTTCTTTAGTGAAGGTATTAGGCTGAGTCGAAGTTCCTACAAGAATGGTTGGTTTCACAGTCTTCACTACTTCAAGCAGGTCAGTCAACTTATCAGCGTTACTAAAGTCAGCACGTTTCTTAGCAAACGGTTTTTGTTCAGGGGTTAGGTCATCCATGTCATCAAAGAGAAGACCTTGTTTATCAACCATAAAGAAGCGCTTATAGGCTTCTTCTTCAGAAAGACCTTCACTTACCATTTCACGAAGAACACGAGCGGCAATTCCTGCGCCCGCAGTCCCACCACCATAGCAGAGATAAACTTGATCTGTTAATTTTTCACCACTAATATCCAGTGAACCAAAGATACCACCTAGGGTAACGATTCCTGTACCTTGAATATCATCATTAAAAGTTGGAATTTGTTTCCGGTATTTTTCAAGAATATTGGCAGCATTCGAGCGGCCGAAATCTTCCCAGTGAAGGTAGAGTTTAGGAAAGAGACGTTCTGCTGTTTGAACAAATTGGTCAATGAAGTCGTAGTAACGATCTCCGCGAACCCGTTCGTGACGATTTCCTAAGTAATTAGGGTTGTTACGAAGTTCTTCACGGTTAGTCCCTGCATCAATAACTAAAGGAAGGACCATAGAAGGATCGATTCCAGCAGCACCCGTGTAGACCATCAATTTCCCGACAGAAATATCGACACCATTTGTTCCCCAGTCACCGATTCCAAGGATTCCTTCTGCATCTGTTACAACAATGAGACGAATCTCGCGATCCCCAGCAGCATTTTTCAAAGTGGCTTCAATATTTTCAGGATGATTGATATCAAGATATCCCGCATATTGGGGATCTACAAAGAGGTCACTATAGCCTTCAATGGTATCTGCAATGGTTGGATCGTATACAATTGGATTGAATTCCTCCAAATGTTGAGAAAAGAGGTAATAGAAAAGAGTCCGGTTGGTATTAAAAATTTCCATTAGGAAAAGACGTTTTTCCAAATCATTGGCTTTTGTTTGCATTTGTGCATAAGTTTGCGCCGCTTGCTCTTCAATCGTTTGAACATACGGTGGCAGTAAACCAATAAAACCTAGTTCCTTTCGCTCCTCTAAGGTAAAGGCAGTACCTTTATTGAGGAAAGGGTTGTTTAAAATATCATGTGCAGTCATAGTGCAACCTCCTTTTTACTTCTATTATACCACTTAAAACGAATTGTTTGGAAAACTTTGTTGTTTAAAAAATACTATTGTGTACGCATATGTTATAATGAGTCTACGAAGACAATTTTCTAATAAGCTCTTTATACTTAAAACACTATTGTTAATGGCACTTTTAAGTTGTTATATTTTTATAAAGTTCTGAACTCATAAAACTCTCGATGATCACTCTTTACTAAAAGTTTCGAGTAAAAGAAACTAATCATACAAATTGGCAATCCGAATTAAAATAAATATTATATAAGTTTGTTATACAATACTTTGTATTTTTTAAGATGTTTTTTTGTCATGCAAAACTTGTATTCTATTTATATGATGAATAAAAAAACTATTTACAACAATATATTTCCCAAAAAGTGAAATATTTTCGAACACTGAAAAAAATGAGCCAGGAAGAACTTTCGGAACAAGCAGGACTTGGGCTTAAGTATATCAATCAACTTGAAAACCAAAATGTGAATCTGACCATTCACAGTCTTGAAAAAGTGATTGTCGCCCTAGAGATGACCCCAGAGGAATTTTTCAATTTTGATAGCCTTGAATCAACCTCTGATAAGACTGACAATCTTTCACTCAAAAGAATCAACATGAAGATTAAACAGCTCCCTATTGATAAACGAGAAAAGATGTTGGTCATTTTTGAAAGTATCTTAGATAACCTTTGATATCCCTGACTCACTTACATTTTAACCGGTGAATACTCGTATAGTCAAATTGTAGGGTACGGATAAAAAGTATTTATCTGGTGATTTCCCCACTTATTTTCCTTCTCCAACTAATGAAAGTGAGCCCATATGAATTTAAAAGATCTACAATATTTTTATGACCTCTGCCAACTTCAATCCTATACGGAAGTAGCAAAACAACACAAAGTCAGCCAACCATCTATTTCTTATGCCATCAAGCGCTTAGAGGAATCTTTTAATTGCAAATTGATTCACCACGATCCCTCGCATCGTTCCTTCAAACTAACTCCTCAAGGACAAATCCTTCTAAAGCATACAGAAAAGATCTTACCTGAGGTTATTTCTACTCGCAAAGAAATCAATCGTTCCTTGGCCCAATACTCTACTGTAGGATTCCCTCCTATTATCATTCAGTATCTCTTTGCTGCCTTAAACGAAAAAGATAAATTCGATTTTTTAAAAAAAGTACGCCCTATCCGCGGTGGCTCCGTAGAGTTATTAAATCTTCTCCTCAAAGGAGACCTTGATGCAAGCCTACTCGGCTTGATTGAACCACTCAATCATCCTTCAATAGAGACACATGAACTCTTTCATAAAGAACTGTATGTCGTTTTATCTAAGAACCATCCTCTTGCTACTGCTCCATCCCTCGCTTTTGAAGATTTAGTAGATCAATCCTTTATACTTTTAGACGAACACTTTGTTCACCTGAAAGCTTTTGAACTACTTAATCAAAAGCATCAAAACAAGGCAGAAATATTCTTTAAGACTGACGACATTGTCATCATTAAAGAACTTTTAAAGAAAGGGATTGGCCTTAGTTTACTGGCTGATATCGCACTTTCTGATGAAGATGATGATTTAATAAAAATCCCTCTAATACCGGAGGACCAGATAACATTTACAGTTTATTATGCTTATCTCAAATCAGCTACACTGTCATCAGAAGTAGAAGCCTTATTTAATCTCATTAAATCCTATGAATAGAAAAAAACTCTAACTATCAACTACCTGATAGCTAGAGTTTTTTACATTATAGGTATTAGACTAAAGCACGAAGAAATAGGATATGATCGCCAAATTTTTCATTTACCTGATACCCTTCAAGGAGATTTCTAATTATAAATCTACAAGATATCAATAAAAAAGAACACCCCGAAAGGTGCTCTTTGTAAGTATAGTAATTCTTTCGAAGAACGTTTTGAGTGCAGTGGTTGCCATCCAATCAAACATCGCTTCGCTTGTTTTCTTGGGGCAACTGTGCATAGCATATCTCTATGCGACTAAAGTCGCTAGAGCTATCCTAATTGCGCACCGCCAGTTCTCATAGAAAAAAACACCTTGCAATATGCAAAGTGTTTTCGTTTGTATTCTGCTGTCCAGCAACGAATTAACGTTTAGAGAACTGGCTAGCTTTACGAGCTTTCTTAAGACCTGGTTGGGGCACCACTTATTTCATCTAATTTCAAAGTGCTTTAAAATCAACGTTTTCATAAGTTTTCAAAAAATAAAATTTCAACTAATTTTAATCAATTTCATCAAAATAAGGTAAACTTTCATCAAAAATAAGCAAAAATCGAACCAGAATATCAAAAGTTTACCTTATATAAAATCTTTACATATCAGAGCAACACCATAGAAAAAGAGAGCATAACGCTCTCTTTCTTTTTTTATCTAAATTTTTCGTTTTTCCAGCTAAAAGCAAGTAGTCCAACACTTGCTCCAAGCAATGCTAAAAAGTCCTGAATCCTTTGTTCCTGTATTTGGAAGTTGTTTCTTAGGTTCTGCTTTTGTATTTGTAGTTTGTGCAGGAGCTTGATATGTTTTATCGTCTTTAGTTCCCATCGTAGCAACATTAACAGGTTTGTTTTTGAGCCTTAGCATCTACAATATCAACTACTTTACCGTCAGCGTTAGTGACTTCTTGAGGTTGACCACCTGCCTTACGGATTGCATCTGCTTTATCTTTCAAAGCTTGCAAACGTTGTTGTTCAGCAAGGTATGCGTCATGGTCGGCTTTGAGTTGCTTGAAGTTCTCATACCTACGAGCCTTAACTTCTGCGATACCCTCTAGGGCGAGCCAACTCTTTCTTAGCAGTGGCAATATTTGCTTCCGCAGATGCAACAACTTCTTTTTTTGTTTAGCTACATCTTGATTAGCCTTGTCTGACTCAGCCTTAGCCTTATCAACATCAGCTTGACTAGGAACTTTAGGAACTATTTCGTCCTTAGCAACAACCGCACCATTACCAGCCCTTCCAGATGCGTCACCCGCCTTGCGAATTTCCTCTTCTTTTTCTTTCAAAGCTTGCAAGCGTTGTTGTTCAGCAAGGTATGCGTCATGGTCGGCTTTGAGTTGCTTGAAGTTCTCATACCCACGAGCCTTAACTTCTGCGATACCCTCTAGGCGAGCCAACTCTTTCTTAGCAGTGGCAATATTTGCTTCCGCAGATGCAACAACTTCTTTTTGTTTAGCTACATCTTGATTAGCCTTGTCTGACTCAGCCTTAGCCTTATCAACATCAGCTTGACTAGGAACTTTAGCAACAATCTCGTTATTGGCAACTACTTTTGTTGCTGGCTCATTAACTGCTACCTCAGTCTCATTAGCAGATACCCCAGTAGTTACCCCAAGAGCCGAGATTGCAAGCGTTGAAATAACCGCTTTTTTGATGGCGCCATGGCCTTGTGCGTTTGATTCCATCATATAAACTCCTTTTGATAATTTTATAGTCCTATTTTTATCATATTATATAGTTTTTTTAAAACTATTTTTATGTAGTATTTCTCTTCAATAGTAGTTGGGGCACCGCTTATTTCATCTAATTTTTAAAAGTACTTTAAAAAAACAACATTTTTCCTAGTTTATATTATCATTCCTATAATACCCTTAAATGCAACATTTGTTAAGAAAACAAACAGGACAACATCATAATGTGAGAATAGTTAAAATTTATAAAAAAAAAGCCTGAGGCTTAGTCAAAAATTCCTAAAATATGGGAATCTCCCCTACTTCAAACTTACAATTCGTGTACACGAATTATAAGAATAATGAGGTTTCACCTCAAACACCAATTATTTCATGAAAAATTATTTTCAATTATTTATTCCCTAAAGGGTATTATATCCCCAAATCATGATTCTGTCAAGTTAAATTTCCGTTACAAATCTACCCTATCTTCCCTCCCCCACAAGTGCTGTGGGGGATTTTTTTGTTTTTTCTAAACTTTTTTCACTTTTTTGTCCGACGACACCCCAAAAAATCTCCTTATAAATAAGAACAACTGTCCAGCTCATGACACTAAACCGAGCAAAATCCAATTCACTATTTTGTCCAAAAGAAAGGTAAAGAATTATGACAAAAAAACAGAACTCAAAACAACCCAAACCTGACAAGGTCGCTATTCGAAGAGAAAAAGAAATTAAGGAAGCGGCTGAACGTGGCGACTGGAAAAGAGTTGTCCATCTTTTATCATTACCATTTGATAACGCAGAAAGGAAAGACAGGTATCATGGAAAACTCAGCCTCAATTTCATTTATAAGAGGAAAGAAATGCTTGACTTTCTACCTGACAATTCCAGATACTCCAATCCTCTTGAGTCACTCATTTATGAAGAAGATACCAAGATTGTCTATCAGACAATTGACGAGTTTGACGACATCGAACAAATCATTATCTTTGGTTACTTTTTTGAAGATAAAAATTTCACTCAATTAGCTAAAGAAGTTCACCTTAGTGACAAAACAGTCAAAAGAAGGCTAGAAAAATCGCTCAAACTTCTGAGGGAAAAACTAGAAGAGTAAACAAAGACTGTTCAGCTCATGACATGAAACCGAGCTTGTCTCTTCTCGGTTTTAAATCTACTTATAGAAAGGTACATCCATATGAAAATTAAACCACAACACCGCAAAGGCGGTTACTCAAACCACATCGCCCAACAATACGTTGACCTCAACGCTCCTATCTACTTACTGAGTGACGAACTCGAACCCCAACAAAAGTACGAAAACAACAAACCGACGGGGGAAATTGTCGCTTATAAGGCTTGGTTCGGACAAAAAGGACTGCCACCATTTCAAGTTAAATTTACAGAAGCACCTGACCTTCCTGAATATCTATCTCTTGTCATCTTTGATAACCTACAAGCATGTGAAGTCAATTATAATGTCTATTTCAAAGCCGATGGATTGAAAGAGGTGAAATAATGGTTCATTCTCTCGAAAAAAGAGAGTTGGAACAATACCTTTTACAGAGTCTGAACATGGGTTTGGGCTCTGTTCTTCAAGGTGAAACATCTTATACCAACTCATTCGATATTGCAGTTAAAGAAGATGGATTTATCTTCATTCCACGTCTTCCATCTGGCTTTATTATTGATGATGATTTGTATCAAAAGATTTTCTTAATTGCTAATGCGTCATTATTTCCACAATATACATTACTAAAACAAAATTCTGCTTTCTTTGTCGCATTGAAAACAGATGATATCCATGTTCAACGTGGGCTGTTCTATCCATGGCAAAAGGGAATTTCTGAACGTCTTATTATTTCTAATCTTGAGCAATTCACCTCATCTTTAAGGGGGAATGATATTCCTATAATGAAAAATATGGTCATTAACTATGATAAAGTGACTTCTATCGCAATCGCAGGGAACTCAGGAAGTGGAAAAAGTTACGCTTTGACTTATCTACTCAGTGTACTGAAAAACATTTCAGACCTGATTATCATTGACCCTAAATATGATACCCCTTCACGCTGGGCAAGAGAACACCAAATTCCCGTTATTCATCCTCATGAAAACCGTTCTAAATCTGATTTTGTGTCAGAAATCAATGAAAGCTTAAGCAAGTGTCTGACCATCATCCATAAAAGACAAGCTATCCTGTTTGAAAACCCTAGGCACGACTTTAAGCATCTGACAATAGTTATTGATGAAGTGCTCGCCTTATCTGAAGGGGTCAATAAAACCATCAAAGATTCCTTCTTCTCTTTATTGTCTCAAATTGCATTACTAGGGAGAGCCACACGAGTTCATTTACTTCTTGTCAGTCAACGCTTTGACCATACTACCATACCAGTTTCTGTTCGAGAACAATTAAACGTTCTTATACAGATTGGAAACATTAATAAAAAGACCACACAATTTTTGTTTCCCGACCTTGACCCAGAAGGCATCGTTATTCCTATAGACAAAGGAACTGGCTTAATTCAAATCATTGATAATGAACACCCTTATCAAGTTCTTCCCCTTCTCTGCCCAACCTATTACACCAAGAAAGGAATTTTATAGACCATGAGAAAAACGAACTATCAAAAAATCATTCAACCCGCAACTACCCTTTTTATAGTGGAAATCCTATCTATGCTTATTTCAATTCTATTGAGATTCGGAATGAACTCCTTGGACAACAGTATCTACTTCACATCGCTACTTGATTTCCTACGCTTGCTTCACTTTATAAGCTCATCTGTCTCTTTCTTGTCTCTTCTCTTATTCCTTGGATTAGTTGGCTATGAAATCAAGATACGCCATAGAGAAGATAGAATATCAAACCTCTTTAAGTCCATTACACAGACCTTTTCTCTTCGTCTTTTTCTTATTCAAAGAGAACACACAGAATCTGTAAGCACAAGCGAGCAAGGAAACATAAAGAGATACAATCCTGTCAACAAACAGTTCAATAAAGCAATTCAGAAAGCGGTTGTAGATATAAGAGAAGGAAGCGCAAGCTTGATTATTCCTGTCCCTAAATCTCAACAAGCCATTAGAATTCTAAAAGATTTGGAAACAATCATCAGTGAAGAAATTTCTAGTCGCAATCCTGACTATTATTTTTCACGGCCTGAAAGAAAGGGCATGGACTTCTACTTTATCGGAACAAGACGCAAATGATTGGAAGGGCGCTATGGCGCACGAAGTGAGCGCCACCTAGCGCCCTTCTGCTTGGTATATGGACTAACGGGGTACTACGACCCCGTTAGTCCAATAATCAATAATCAAAAAATGTCTTCCACCTTCCGAAAAAAACTTCTAAATCTCCTTATAGATAGTAATATAATTTGAAAGCGAGGTATGTTGCATATGTCAAAAGAACAACGTTCCAATAAATGGGCTTTTCTTTTCTACAGAGAAAGCGCTCCTGAAGACTATTTAGAAATCCTTGAAGGTCTTCATGTTCCCTTTATCTTATCCCCTTGGCACGATAAAGATGTTAATAGAAAAAAACAGGGGAGCTTAAAAAAAGCTCACAAGCACGGCGCATTTTTTCTTTGATTCACTCAAAAGCTATACTCAAGTATCTGAGCTCATCAAGGATAAATTAAAGGGTCCTGCTCATGTAGAGCCTATTATGTCTCCCAAAGGGGATGTATGACTACTTTGTTCATGCAGAGAATCCTGAGAAAAAGTCAGTACGATATCAAAGACATAGAGACCGGATGCGGATTTGAACTAGACAAATTCCTCATAAACAATAATAATGATGATTTTCTATCAACTATTATTGACGTGATAGACAAAAAGAATTTCACAGAGTTTAATCATTTGGTTAGATATGCGAGAGAAGAAAATCCGTTCTTATTAAGGCTTATCGTAGATAAAACTTACTTTTTTGCTAAGTATTTAGATTCACGAAGGTATAGCACAGACAAAAGCAAAATAACTTCATCAGAAAACTCTTTGACGAATACTCCTAATGAAACTAGTGACGTCATATCAAGCACTGCTTCAATAGAAGTATAATGGAGGAAAAGCTATGCAAGTAATCTTACCAGATGAGCAAATTCATCAAATTCAACTTTTACTCTCTAATCTTATAAATAAAGAAATCAGAGAGCAATTAGACAAGAGCGGTATCGATAGCCCCTATTTGAACAAGCAACAAGCTTGTAACTATTTAGGTATATCAAACAATACACTGGATTCTTGGATTGTAAAAGGCCTACCAAAAATCAAAATCGGTAAAACGATTCGATTCCATAAAGACGCTATCGACCAATGGCTAAACTCACATAACTAGAAATATCAAGATTTTTATTTTATAATGGTCATGATATTTTCTGGTTCGATATAAAGGAGAATATCATGACTATCAGTAAGACAAAAAACGGAACTTACCGCTTAAAAGTCTATATCCCAATAGAAGCACGAATGCCTCTTGGCATCGTTAATAATAACTATTATGATAAAAGATTCAAAACAAGAAAGGAGGCAAGACAAGCAGAGATAGACTTACTTACGAAATTAAACCAAATTGAAGATAATGTCTTTTCAGGACTAGGAAAAGAAGAAATTCTTTTTTCAGACTTCTATAATAATATTTGGTGGGAATCCTACAAAGCAGGACAAACTACATCTACTTCGAAGCCACCAAGCAGGTCAACAATTGCTAATACCAAAACATGTTTTGAAAAGCATATACTACCACTTCTTGGCAACTATACGATTCAATTTTTAAACCAAAATAAACAGGTTATTCTAAATTTGATGACGGCAAAAGCCAACGAATATGCCAACTTCAAAACTTTACGAAGTTACGTTATTTCTATTTTTGATTGGGCAGAAGAACTTGAATATATTGAAGCAAATAGAGTTTCAAAAACTTTAAGACGAATTAAGGCTGTTAAAAAAATTCAACTTGCAGAATCAAAACGTGATGAAGATTTATATTTAACTCATGAGCAACTCCAAGAATGGTTCTCAGCTTTTAAAGAAGATTTAGAAAACGATAAAATATCACTCAAAGATTACGTCCTTTTCTATCTCACTTTTTTCCTTGGAGATAGAAAATCAGAAACATATGCTCTCCAGTGGAAACATATCGACTTTTCAAAATCTCAGATTCAGTTAATTCAGGCTTTAGATAGATATGGACAAGTAAAATCTACCAAAGGAAATAAAAAAACTATCTTTTCTATTTCTAACGACTTGCTTCAACTTCTAACCTTATGGAAAAAACAACAAAAATATGAACTAGCAAAGTTTGGTATCATCACTAATCCAGAACAATTCATCTTCACTTACATAGATACCAGAGGAAATATCAATAAACCTTTACACTCTGACTATCTCAATAATAAGATGAAAACTATCAGAAAGCGACACCCAGAGCTTACACACGCTACACCACATAAACTACGTCATACGGGAGCAACACTCGCTAAACAGGCAGGAATGAGCTTAGAAGCTATTTCCGAAGCTCTAACACATAGCGACACAGGTACAACACAGATTTATGTCAATACTTCTAATGTAGTCCCTATGGCAGTCGGTGAATTTGCCTTAAAGTCTCTAAAACAATAAGGTTAAAATAAGGTAAACTTTGAGGTGAACTTTTTCAAAAAACATAAAAAAAGCACCCATGAGGTAAACTCTTGAGTGCTTTGAAACGTTGATATAATCGTATTGATTAACGTTTTGAGAATTGTGATGCTTTACGAGCTTTCTTAAGACCTGGTTTCTTACGTTCAACTTTACGTGAGTCACGTGTAAGAAGTCCTGCGCGTTTCAATGAATCGCGGAAGTCTGGGTCTACTTGAAGAAGGGCACGAGCGATACCGTGACGGATAGCTCCTGCTTGACCAGCGTATCCACCACCTACAACGTTAACGAAAACGTCGTATGAACCTACAGTTGAAGTAACTGCGAATGGTTGGTTGATTACAAGACGAAGGTCAGCGTGTGGGATGTACTCTTCAACATCTTTTTTGTTAACAGTGATTTTACCAGTTCCTGGAACAAGGCGAACGCGTGCAACAGCGTTTTTACGACGTCCAGTACCTGCATATTGTGCTTGTGACATACTTTATTGTTCCTTTCCTTAGATAAGTCCTGAAATATCAAGAACTTCTGGTTGTTGTGCAGCGTGAGTGTGCTCAGCTCCAACGAATACTTTCAATTTCATACCTTGAGCGCGGCCAAGAGTATTGTGTGGAAGCATACCTTTAACTGATTTCTCGATCAAACGAACTGCGTTTTTAGAACGAAGTTCACCAGCAGAGATTTGTTTCAATCCACCTGGGTGGTTTGAGTGAGTGTAGTAGATCTTATCAGTTGCTTTTTTTACCAGTCAATTTAACTTTTTTTCAGCATTGATAACGATTACGAAGTCACCTGTATCAGTGTGTGGTGTAAATGTTGGTTTGTTTTTTCCGCGAAGTACGCTAGCAACAACTGCTGAAAGGCGTCCAAGAGGTACATCAGTTGCGTCAACAACGTACCATTTGCGTTCTACTTGGCCTGGTTTAGCCATGAATGTAGTTTTGTTCATGATTTCTCCTATATGAATATCGTTTTTGTTTACAGGGCGGATGTTCCGGTCCGCAAGTTATTTGAAAGGTTCCGGGGCCTTACAAATGGGGTAAACAATACCGTCTACTATTGTATCAAAAATTCTCAGATAAAAAGTCAAGAGTTGGGAAAAATATTTTTTTATTTCTGCCAGATTTTCTAATCTTCTTTCTGCCCTTCTCCTGAGTGATGAGTCTGAAAAAGCCTTTAGAGAAACTATGTAAAATAGCACAAGTCAAAGAAATAGCGTGACCAATGAGATAATTGATCACAAACGACCGTGGTCTCCCAACCAATGGTGGTCTTTGTCATAAAAACCATAATCTCCACCCTGTCACTAAATTAACTACGAAAAATCAAAGCATTGAGTAAAGAGGTCAGTATTAGAATTCGTTTGAAATCCAATAGACTAGCATCGTAGTCCTTCAGAGATAAATCAAGGAATTTCCAAAGAAGGGCTAGAGTGTCCGAAAATAAAGGACAGGATAGCAATGTGGGGGAAAGGGATAGGGATCTGGGCACTGGATAAACAAAAAGCTGCCAATCGTTCCCGAAAGGTTCCAATCACAGCAAAATACTGTTTGACTCTAGAAACACCTGGAGTCAAAAAGCACTACAAACATAGCCAAACGGCAATGATAAAAGGGTAGACTTTCAGTTAGAGGCATCTGATTTACTAAATACCATCCGTAGAGCAGCGATTAGCTGTACTGCCTGTAAAATCTGGAAAAAAATCGTTGACAAAGCCTTTATTTCTCACGATAACGATAAGCAAGATAAACATTAGTCAATAGCTAATAAGGTAAATAGACTTGCATACCAAGTAAAGGTCAAACTGGGGTGGCTCCGTCGGCTGCGTACTAAATAAAAGCTTCCCAAAACATTCATATAATTTTCCTCATCTTTCATATAAGCCAATCTCTTACTGATCTTTTATAGAGCCTAGCTTACATTTATTTCTTATATTTTTTTGTGTTCAAAAAGAAACTAGTCGATCTTAATATAAAACAAAAGCTTCTAATCGACATATTGTTCCCGCTCACCCTGATAGACCTGCCATAGAATTTCCATTTGTTCTTGGGTTATTCGTTTTTCAGATAGGGGAGGGAGATTCTTGATATCAAAAAATTCAAGTTCTGCAATTTCTTGATTTTCTTGAAAGTGTCCATCCAATAACTGACAGTCAAAGACGAACTTGGCATACTGCTTGTTCTGAAGTTGAAAGCGATTGGTATCAAAAACTGCTAATAAAGAGCCTACTTCTGCAGAAAAGCCTGTTTCTTCCTGAACTTCTTTTCGGATATTTTCCTTAGGCGAATAACCTACTTCACCAAAACCACCAGGTAATGCCCAAGTATCCTCTCCTTGCCCTCTAACCAGGCAAACCTTCTGATTTTGAACAATCCATGCCCTTACATCCATCAAGGGAGTTGCATAGCTACCTGTTGGTTTTAAAATTGCAGTCAATTCCTCTTGATCAAGCTCTGTTTGTTCCTGCAAGACACTCCATAAAATCTGACGTAAATCCTCATAACGTTCACGGTCATAAGGATCCTTTGTATAGGTCAAGCCAGTATCAGTGATAGCTAACATTCTCTGAATAGCTTTGGCGAAATCAGTTGTGCTCATTTTCTAGGCTTTCTACTAGCTTGGCTAGATTCATAGAGTTCGAACCTTTAAGCAAAATCTGGTCATGTGCTCCAAGACTTTCCTTAACCTGCTTGACCATGGCTTCAAACTGGTCTTCTTCAACTGTTTTCTTGAAGTAGTAAACATGACCGATTGGGAACATTTGACTAGCTAACTGAGCCAATTCAGCAATGTCTTCACCGTAGAAAATAACAGTATCAAGAACATCGGGTGTAATGCTCAAAATCATTTGATTGTGGAGTTGAACAGACTGGTCTCCAAGTTCTTTCATATCCGCCAGAACTGCGAGTTTCTTGCCACCTTCATTGGCTGGGATGGCTGAGAAAGTCTCCAAAATCAACTTCATAGCTGTTGGATTTGCATTGTAGACATCTGATAGGATATCCGCACCGTTGGCTGCTTTTTTCCACTCGGTACGATTGCGGGTCAATTCTAGATTTTGGAAGGCTTGACCAATCTGCTCTTCAGATACTCCTTCTTGCAGGGCAACATAAGATGCGATCATAGCATTAGTCGCATTGTACTTACCTGTTACTGGCAAGTCAAGAGCCTGCTCCAAGAAATTGGCCTTGAAAGTCAAGCTATCCTTACGCTCTATTAAGTCTGTAATTTCTAGTTCTGCACTTGGTCCAAAACGAACTACTTTTTGATCAGCAGGTAGATAATCCTCTACAATGGGATCAGCCGGTGCCAAAAGTAATGAACTCTTTTCCATCCCATCAGCGATTTGTAATTTCCCTTTTGCAATTTCAGAACGGTCCTTGAAGAAGGCCAAATGAGCTTCTCCGACCAAGGTCACAATAGCTGTCTTTGGATGAGCTAGTTCAGATAAGAGATGGATGTCTCCTAGGTGATCCTGTCCCATTTCCAAGACCAGCTTTTCAGTATCATCTGGCATATGGAGAACCGTATAAGGGAGTCCAATCTCGTTATTGTAGTTGCCTTGTGTTTTGTAGGTTTTGTAGCTTGTAGAAAGCAAATGGGCCAACATATCCTTGGTAGTAGTCTTCCCATTTGAACCTGTAACAGCAAAGACATCGACACCTGTTTTTTGAAGGTAATAGGCCGCAAGTGCTTGGAAGGCTGTCAAGACATCATCTACTAAAATGTAAGGATGACCTGCTACTTCTTTCTCTGATAAGGTTAAAGCTGCGCCATTTTCAAAAGCTGTCTCGATAAAGTCATGACCATCACGCGCTCCCTTGAGAGGAATAAACAAATCCCCCTCAGCAATCAAGCGACTATCAAATTCTGCCTTAACTAGCGGACTATCCGGATAGACTGATACGTCATTTTTAGCACCAATAAGACGCGCAACTTCGTGAATCGTAAGTTTCATATTTACTCCTTTAAAAAGGGGCAAGAAGTCTCTTCCCGCCCTTATGTCTGTCTTTACAATAGGTGCGCTTCACGCTTGTCAAAACTTTCCTTAGCAAGATCAACCAAACGCTCGATTAGTTCTGGATAGCTAATCCCCATATTGTCCCAAAGCAAGGGATACATAGACCATTGGGTGAAGCCTGGCATCGTATTTAACTCATTTAGGGAAAAACTTCTCCCTTATCTGTATAGAAGAAGTCGCAACGCGACAGATCCAAGTCCACCGATAGCACGGAAGGCAGTTTCGGCATTCTTGCGCATGACTGCTACCACATCATCACTAATCTTAGCTGGGATATCCATAGTAATCTTGTTATCGATATATTTGGCATCATAGTCATAGAAGGCTACGTCTTTGACAACTTCACCAGGAAGAGTGCTCATGACACCATAGTTTCCTAAAAGTCCAACCTCGATTTCACGGGCATTTACCCCTTGTTCTACCAAGACACGGCTATCGTACTTGAAGGCAAGTTCCAAAGCTTGAACAAGTTCCTCTTGGTTTTCAGACTTAGAAATACCGACACTCGAACCCATATTTGACGGTTTTGTGAAAACTGGATAAGTCAATTTTTCCTCAACTTCAGCAATCTTAGAAGCCAAGTCATCCCCTTCAACGATAGCTACGTAAGGCACTTGGGCAATCCCAGCAGACTCCAAGACACGCTTGGTAGTAATCTTATCCATAGCAAGACTTGATGACAAGATGTTGCAACCAACATAAGGCATTTTCAAGACTTCTAAGAAACCTTGAACGGAACCATCTTCTCCCATAGGTCCATGAAGAACTGGAAAGACAACCGCTCCTTCTTCGTAGATAGCACTTGGAGCAATTTTTTTGTCCCAATCGATCGTTTCATTGGTCATGAGACGGTCTTCCTGCCCAGGAGTTTGGGTAAATTCTTGGGTTTTGATAAAGTCTCCAGACTGGCTGATAAAGAAGGTTTTTACTGTGAAACGATCATAGTTAACCGCACGCATGACACTCTCAGCTGACAAGACAGACACTTCACGTTCTGCACTGCGTCCACCATATAATAGAATAATTGTTTGTTTCATATGATTGTCCTATTTCTACTAGAATACTCGCCTTTTAGTATATCACATTTGTCTATTTTTTTAAACTTGAATAGCACAAAACAAGAAAAGAGACTGGAAAAAAATGGTCCAGTCTCTGTGTTCTTAAAATTTTATACCTGCCAGCTAATTATTTAGCGATTTAACCTCCTAGACTAAAGCTCTGTACGATTTTCAATGGCCCTTAGGAGTGTTACTTCGTCCGCATACTCGATATCAGCTCCCACTGCTAGACCTCGCGCTAGGCGCGTAACCTTAATTCCAGCAGGCTTAAGCAAACGAGAGAGAGATACATCGAAGTCGCTTCACCATCAGCTGTCGCATTGGTTGCCACGATGACCTCTGAAACCTCGCTATCCATGAGACGAGTCATAAGACTCTTAAGATTGATGTCATCTGGGCTAATGCCATTCATTGGTGAAATCAAGCCGTGCAAGACATGGTATAGTCCATAATATTCTTGGATATTTTCCATAGCCGCTACGTCTCGGCTATCCTCTAATACTAGGATAGTTGTCTGGTCACGACTAGGATCCGTACAGATTGAACATGGATCATCATCCGTTAAACGTCCGCAAATCGAACAATAGGTCAATTCTCGCTTAGCTGCAAGGAGATTTTTGGCAAATTCATTGACATCGTCATCAGACATCCCAATGGTATAAAAGGCCAGTCGGGTCGCTGTCTTGATCCCGATACCTGGAAGTTTAGAATAGCTGTCAATCAGCTTGGCTATAGGTGTTGGGTAAAGCATGGCTTCCTTTCTAGTTCATTGGATGGTGTTGGTTGTAAAGGTTGATAATATCGCGCGCAATAGATGGACCGACACCATTGGTTAGATTGGTATTATGTGGGAAGACAACTGCAACTGCAATCTGAGGGTTATCTGTTGGCGCATAGGCCACGGCATTAGTATTGTTGGCTTTTTGACCACCATTGACGTAACTTTCGGCCGTACCAGTCTTACCACTGATAGAGACTGCTGCCCCATTTGAAAAGGCACGACCTGTCGTAAGTGCACTTGTTCCGTGCGATACCTGGTAAAATCCTTGTTGTAGGATGGACATGTCAGATTCGGAAATATTAATTTTATTCATTTCCGTGCTGTCATTTTGCTTAATGAGTTCTCCTAGTCCACCTTGTTCGTTATTATCGTAAATCCCCTCTACGATACGAGGAGCCAAGCGAACACCATTATTGGCAATCGTTGCTACATACTGAGCTAGCTGCATCGGCGTGTAGTTATCGAACTGTCCAAAAGCATTATTTAGATAATTAGCCAAATCAAAGTCTTTAGGGATAAACCCTGTTGACTCATCTGGTAGGTCAATTCCTGTAGAAGCTCCCAGACCATACTCACTAAAAGTCGCGCGTAGTTTTCCCATTGCAGACTCTAGTTTGTCGGTCTTAACTGTCATATCTGGTTGATAGGTTTGGCCCATCATTCCCAAAGCAGTTTGAATCATATAGGCATTAGAAGAGTATTCCAAAGCCTCGACTGCTGTAATCGGGAAAGAACCATAAGCAAGAGTATACCAAAGAATTGATAGCTGGGGATCCTTGGAAAACGATTGGTTGGTCTGTCAAGGTCTGGTTCCCCTTAAGAACACCATTTTCCCAGCCTGAGCTGATGGTAGCCGCTTTAACGACAGAACCTGGTACAAAGACATTGGTCACAGTCCCCAGCGAGTCTGAGGTCAATTCACCCGTTTCCAGATTGTGCTTGATCCCTGACATGGCTAGAACAGCTCCTGTCTTAGGATTGAGGGCAACCGCATAGACACCTTCCGAATATTGGGCACCTCCGTTAGCAAGCTCAGAATTAAAATAGCTTTTCAGAAGACTATCCACACTATCTTGGAAGGCCAAATCAATGGTCAGTTTGATATTTTTACCCTTGCTACCTTCCTCAATATTTTCTACACTTTCCATATCTCCATGTTTGTCGAGATGAATTTCCTTAACAGTACGTTTCCCTTGTAGGACTTCCTCATATTGTTTCTCAAGGTAAGAGGTTCCAACACGGTCATTGAGAGAATAACCTTTTTTTAGATAGGCATCTACTTCCTCAGCTGGAAGACCTGACTTTTCACTTGAAACACTTCCCACTATAGAAGCAAGAGAGGTTTCAAGGACCTTGCGATCCCACGAGGTAAGAGATGCTAATCCCAGGCAACTCTTTAGATGCAGAGGCGATTAGAGCGACTTGAGTATCACTTAAAGGATCTGTTTGGATATTGCCTGTTGCAAAATTTCCAACTGCATTGAGCTGACTAAAGAGATAAATAGCCTTCTTTTCATCCTCTGTATAATTAGTTTGGCTAGAGCTAACACTCTCAACAGCATTGTTATAAAGGTCCGATTCAGAAAGTTGATTACCATCAGAATCAAAACGTTTATCTTTGGGTAGGGCCTCTACCGTTTTTTTATAAACTGCTGGATCAGCTAGATAATAGTCAGCAATTTGACGTTCTGTCAAATCTGGAGAGGATACCGTCACATAAGTTAATAGTTTAGTAGAAATATCCTTTAAATCAGTCGCTGTCATCTTATTGCTTCGTGTGAAAGCAACTACTTGTTTAACCGTATTTTCTACCAAAGGTTTTCCAGCTGCATCATAGATTTCTCCACGGGCAGAACCTGTTGTAACCCGCGTCTGACTAGCAGATGCTAACTTAGCTTCATAAAAATCTTTGTTCAAAACTTGCATATAGAGCAAGCGACCAATGATGGTCATGAAGAGCAAAATAACGATTGCAAACAATAAATTAAGCCGAGTCGGTATCGAATGGCTGTTGATTTTCTCATACAAATCAGTCTCGTTTCTAATCAAAATCTCACTCTTCATTGTACCATAATTTGATGAGAAAATTACGGAAAAAGAAAAGACTTTTCCTTTTTATCCAAAAACAAAGCATCTATGGTATAATAGAAGTAAGCGCTATATTATTTGCTGGATTTTTTATCAATAAAATTTGACAAATAGCTACAAAGGAGGCCCATGAACAAGCAAGACATCTCTACGATTATTGATCTTCACTTTGAAGAAATGACCGATTTAGAGCAAGAGATTGCCCGCTATTTTTTGCAGGCAGATACCATTCATGATGACTTGTCTTCTCAGCAGGTCACTCAAAAACTTCATATTTCTCAGGCCGCTCTTACTCGTTTTGCCAAAAAATGTGGCTTTACGGGTTATCGAGAGTTCATTTTTAAATACCTACAACAAATTGACAACCTTTCAGTCCCACAGCAGGATATGAACCCCTTGACTCAACGAGTCTTGAGAAGTTATACAAATATCCGAGAGATGTCTCAAGAGTTGATCGATGATGACCAACTGGAGCGCATCGCTCAAATGATTGATCAGTCAGAACGCGTCTATTTTTTCGGAACTGGAAGCTCTGGCCTAGTTGCACGTGAAATGAAATTACGTTTCATGCGACTAGGAGTCGTCTGTGAGGCTTTGACAGATCCTGATGGATTTGCCTGGACGACCAGTATCATCGATGAAAAATGTTTAGTCTTTGGCTTCTCCCTGTCAGGAACAACTCCGTCCATCATTGATAGTCTACTTGACGCTCAAGATATGGGGGCTAAAACCGTTCTCTTTACAAGTGTACCTAGCAAGGAGACCCAAGCCTTTACGGAAACTGTATTAGTAGCAAATCAGAGCCAGGCTTCTTACATCCAGAGAATCTCTGCCCAACTTCCGATGTTGATTTTAATCGACTTACTCTATGCCTACTTTTTAGAAATTGACCGCGAAAGCAAAGAAAAAATCTTTAATAGCTTTTGGGAAAACAATAAACTAAATGGCTATCGTAGAAATAGAAGAACAAAATAATCCTACACAACTGGACTACTTCCTATTTAGTAGTCCATAAAGAAAATATTACCAATGGTCTTATCACTCCTTTAAAGAGGGATAAGGCCTTATTTTTTTCTTAACAACCTCCTCAACCGTTAATTAGAACTGCCTTTCAATATCGTCTGTTACAATGAGCATTCCCATCAAATCATGAAATAAGTAGACTCTATAATTTCTACAGCTTCTTTACTAACTGTGGGACTTATGGAGTTTTTTGATAATAGACAAAATAGCTCAACAGTAAAATAGAAAAGCACCACAAAAGCTATTAAGCATACAATAGAATTGCCTAATCAAACATCAAGAAGTCACTTGTTTTTGAATCACAGATTATAAAGAAATACATGTACTACTCAGTTACACTTCCCTTTTATGAATTCATTCCCAAGATAAGAGGTTCGAAAAGATTTTTCAAAAGTCCAGCTTTCCTTCTCCTTGAGTAAGTTAAAATCATCGCCTTCCTTCATATTTCTATGGCTAAGAATATAGACAATCCCTCGTAATCGATTCACCTATCGTAAGGCACCTTTATCAGATATCAGCGTTCATTTGCTAAAAAGCAACTCACTTCTAATAAACACTTTCTTTTAGATTTTACTTCTGTTGTGATTTTATCTACAACTCTATCCAATAGAAGATTTTTTGTGCCTAATGAGTAAAAAAACACCCCGAATCATGATATATCATAGATTCGGGATGACTTCATATCTTTTTATGAATCTTGTTACTAACATTTCTTCTCATAGGCACTCAGCAGAGATTCTATTTTATAACTAGTCGAAAAAAGGGAACACGTAGTTCCCCTTTTTCTATGACTTAAAACCGGCTCTGGTCGTCAATCGTGACTTGTTATTTTTAAGCAAATAACTTTACTCACTTAAGAAAGATGACTATTTTTCGTCTTCTTTTTTACGACGTCCAAGTGCTGCCAATCCTACAAGTCCTGCAACTACTCCGAGTACAGTTGATCCTGCAGATGTAGTTTCACCAGTATTTGGAAGTTGGCCTTTAGCTGATGTTGGATCTACTGGTTTACCTGGAGTTGGCTCTACAGGCTTACCTGGAGTTGGATCCACCGGTTTACCTGGTGTTGGGTTCACTGGCTTACCTGGTGTTGGTTCCACCGGTTTACCTGGTGTTGGATCCACCGGTTTACCTGGTGTTGGGTTCACTGGTTTACCTGGTGTTGGGTTCACTGGCTTACCTGGTGTTGGTTCCACCGGTTTACCTGGTGTTGGGTTCACTGGCTTACCTGGTGTTGGTTCCACCGGTTTACCTGGTGTTGGGTTCACTGGCTTACCTGGTGTTGGTTCCACCGGTTTACCTGGTGTTGGTTCTACAGGTTTGTCTGGAGTTGGTTCTACAGGCTTATCTGGAGTTGGTTCTACAGGCTTATCTGGAGTTGGATCTACAGGCTTATCTGGAGTTGGTTCTACAGGTTTGTCTGGAGTTGGTTCTACAGGTTTGTCTGGAGTTGGTTCTACAGGTTTGTCTGGAGTTGGATCTACAGGCTTATCTGGAGTTGGCTCTACAGGCTTATCTGGAGTTGGTTCTACAGGTTTGTCTGGAGTTGGTTCTACAGGCTTATCTGGAGTTGGCTCTACAGGTTTGTCTGGAGTTGGTTCTACAGGCTTATCTGGAGTTGGCTCTACAGGCTTATCTGGAGTTGGCTCTACAGGCTTATCTGGAGTTGGTTCTACAGGTTTGTCTGGAGTTGGTTCTACAGGTTTGTCTGGAGTTGGCTCTACAGGCTTATCTGGAGTTGGTTCTACAGGTTTGTCTGGAGTTGGTTCTACAGGTTTGTCTGGAGTTGGTTCTACAGGCTTATCTGGAGTTGGTTCTACAGGTTTGTCTGGAGTTGGTTCTACAGGCTTATCTGGAGTTGGCTCTACAGGTTTGTCTGGAGTTGGTTCTACAGGCTTATCTGGAGTTGGCTCTACAGGTTTGTCTGGAGTTGGTTCTACAGGCTTATCTGGAGTTGGCTCTACAGGCTTATCTGGAGTTGGCTCTACAGGCTTATCTGGAGTTGGTTCTACAGGTTTGTCTGGAGTTGGTTCTACAGGTTTGTCTGGAGTTGGTTCTACAGGTTTGTCTGGAGTTGGTTCTACAGGCTTATCTGGTGTTGGATCTACAGGCTTATCTGGTGTTGGATCTACAGGTTTGTCTGGAGTTGGTTCTACAGGTTTGTCTGGAGTTGGTTCTACAGGCTTATCTGGAGTTGGTTCTACAGGTTTATCTGGAGTTGGCTCTACAGGCTTGTCTGGAGTTGGTTCTACAGGCTTATCTGGAGTTGGCTCTTCTTTAAGCTTGTAGATATATGTAACATTCTTATCTTTTTCAGCTACTTTACCAGTTGTTGGATCTGATGATGTAAGGTGGCCTTGGTCATCAACTTCACCTACTGTGTAGTTACCAGCTGGGACCAATACATAAGTCTTACCGTCTTTTTCGATTTCTTCTGGACGGTTGTCTACTACTGTGTCGTAAGCTGAATCAACTGGTTCTTTATCCATATCAGTTACAGAAGTTTTAAGCTCATTTCCTTCTGTATCTTTATAGTGTACATAGACACTACCATTCACTTCTTTATAAACATAAGTGATAGTTGATTTTGGTTTAGTAACCTTACCTGTAACTGGGTCAGACTTTTCAAGGTGTCCATTCTCATCAACCTTACCTACTGGATAATCACCCTTCGGTACGATCTTATAGGTCTTACCATCTTCTGCCTTGATGAAGTTTGGTTTTTCACCTTTTTCAGTAGTGTCATATGGTGTATCATATGGTGAGTTTGGAGTGTCTTGACGAGGTTTTTGAATCTCTTTACCCTTCTCATCCACGTAAGTAATAACTACTTCACCTTTTGGCTCTTCTTTAAGCTTGTAGATATATGTAACATTCTTATCTTTTTCTGCTACTTTACCAGTTGTTGGATCTGATGATGTAAGGTGGCCTTGGTCATCAACTTCACCTACTGTGTAGTTACCAGCTGGGACCAATACATAAGTCTTACCGTCTTTTTCAATTTCTTCTGGACGGTTGTCTACTACTGTGTCGTAAGCTGAATCAACTGGTTCTTTATCCATATCAGTTACAGAAGTTTTAAGCTCATTTCCTTCTGTATCTTTATAGTGTACATAGACACTACCTTTTGGTTGAGTTGGCTCTTCTTTAAGCTTGTAGATATATGTAACATTCTTATCTTTTTCAGCTACTTTACCAGTTGTTGGATCTGATGATGTAAGGTGGCCTTGGTCATCAACTTCACCAACTGTGTAGTTACCCGCTGGGACCAATACATAAGTCTTACCGTCTTTTTCAATTTCTTCTGGACGGTTGTCTACTACTGTGTCGTAAGCTGAATCAACTGGTTCTTTATCCATATCAGTTACAGAAGTTTTAAGCTCATTTCCTTCTGTATCTTTATAGTGTACATAGACACTACCTTTTGGTTGAGCTGGCTCTTCTTTAAGCTTGTAGATATATGTAACATTCTTATCTTTTTCAGTTACTTTACCAGTTGTTGGATCTGATGATGTAAGGTGGCCTTGGTCATCAACTTCACCAACTGTGTAGTTACCGGCTGGTACCAATACATAAGTCTTACCGTCTTTTTCAATTTCTTCTGGACGGTTGTCTACTACTGTGTCGTAAGCTGAATCAACTGGTTCTTTATCCATATCAGTTACAGAAGTTTTTAAGCTCATTTCCTTCTGTATCTTTATAGTGTACATAGACACTACCTTTTTGGTTGAGCTGGCTCTTCTTTAAGCTTGTAGATATATGTAACATTCTTATCTTTTTTTCAGTTACTTTACCAGTTGTTGGATCTGATGATGTAAGGTGGCCTTGGTCATCAACTTCACCAACTGTGTAGTTACCCGCTGAGTACTCAATACATAAGTCTTACCGTCTTTTTCGATTTCTTCTGGACGGTTGTCTACTACTGTGTCGTAAGCTGAATCAACTGGTTCTTTATCCATATCAGTTACAGAAGTTTTAAGCTCATTTCCTTCTGTATCTTTATAGTGTACATAGACACTACCTTTTGGTTGAGCTGGCTCTTCTTTAAGCTTGTAGATATATGTAACATTCTTATCTTTTTCAGTTACTTTACCAGTTGTTGGATCTGATGATGTAAGGTGGCCTTGGTCATCAACTTCACCAACTGTGTAGTTACCGGCTGGTACCAATACATAAGTCTTACCGTCTTTTTCAATTTCTTCTGGACGGTTGTCTACTACTGTGTCGTAAGCTGAATCAACTGGTTCTTTATCCATATCAGTTACAGAAGTTTTAAGCTCATTTCCTTCTGTATCTTTATAGTGTACATAGACACTACCTTTTGGTTGAGCTGGCTCTTCTTTAAGCTTGTAGATATATGTAACATTCTTATCTTTTTCAGTTACTTTACCAGTTGTTGGATCTGATGATGTAAGGTGGCCTTGATCATCAACTTCACCAACTGTGTAGTTACCCGCTGGTACCAATACATAAGTCTTACCGTCTTTTTCGATTTCTTCTGGACGGTTGTCTACTACTGTGTCGTAAGCTGAATCAACTGGTTCTTTATCCATATCAGTTACAGAAGTTTTAAGCTCATTTCCTTCTGTATCTTTATAGTGTACATAGACACTACCTTTTGGTTGAGCTGGCTCTTCTTTAAGCTTGTAGATATATGTAACATTCTTATCTTTTTCTGCTACTTTACCAGTTGTTGGATCTGATGATGTAAGGTGGCCTTGGTCATCAACTTCACCAACTGTGTAGTTACCCGCTGGTACCAATACATAAGTCTTACCGTCTTTTTCGATTTCTTCTGGACGGTTGTCTACTACTGTGTCGTAAGCTGAATCAACTGGTTCTTTATCCATATCAGTTACAGAAGTTTTAAGCTCATTTCCTTCTGTATCTTTATAGTGTACATAGACATTACCATTCACTTCTTTATAAACATAAGTGATAGTTGATTTTGGTTTAGTAACCTTACCTGTAACTGGGTCAGACTTTTCAAGGTGTCCATTCTCATCAACCTTACCTACTGGATAATCACCCTTCGGTACGATCTTATAGGTCTTACCATCTTCTGCCTTGATGAAGTTTGGTTTTTCACCTTTTTCAGTAGTGTCATATGGTGTATCATATGGTGAGTTTGGAGTGTCTTGACGAGGTTTTTGAATCTCTTTACCCTTCTCATCCACGTAAGTAATAACTACTTCACCTTTTGGCTCTTCTTTAAGCTTGTAGATATATGTAACATTCTTATCTTTTTCTGCTACTTTACCAGTTGTTGGATCTGATGATGTAAGGTGGCCTTGGTCATCAACTTCACCAACTGTGTAGTTACCCGCTGGTACCAATACATAAGTCTTACCGTCTTTTTCGATTTCTTCTGGACGGTTGTCTACTACTGTGTCGTAAGCTGAATCAACTGGTTCTTTATCCATATCAGTTACAGAAGTTTTAAGCTCATTTCCTTCTGTATCTTTATAGTGTACATAGACACTACCATTCACTTCTTTATAAACATAAGTGATAGTTGATTTTGGTTTAGTAACCTTACCTGTAACTGGGTCAGACTTTTCAAGGTGTCCATTCTCATCAACCTTACCTACTGGATAATCACCCTTCGGTACGATCTTATAGGTCTTACCATCTTCTGCCTTGATGAAGTTTGGTTTTTCACCTTTTTCAGTAGTGTCATATGGTGTATCATATGGTGAGTTTGGAGTGTCTTGACGAGGTTTTTGAATCTCTTTACCCTTCTCATCCACGTAAGTAATAACTACTTCACCTTTTGGCTCTTCTTTAAGCTTGTAGATATATGTAACATTCTTATCTTTTTCTGCTACTTTACCAGTTGTTGGATCTGATGATGTAAGGTGGCCTTGGTCATCAACTTCACCAACTGTGTAGTTACCCGCTGAGTATCAATACATAAGTCTTACCGTCTTTTTTTCAATTTCTTCTGGACGGTTGTCTACTACTGTGTCGTAAGCTGAATCAACTGGTTCTTTATCCATATCAGTTACAGAAGTTTTAAGCTCATTTCCTTCTGTATCTTTATAGTGTACATAGACACTACCTTTTGGTTGAGCTGGCTCTTCTTTAAGCTTGTAGATATATGTAACATTCTTATCTTTTTCTGCTACTTTACCAGTTGTTGGATCTGATGATGTAAGGTGGCCTTGGTCATCAACTTCACCAACTGTGTAGTTACCCGCTGGTACCAATACATAAGTCTTACCGTCTTTTTCGATTTCTTCTGGACGGTTGTCTACTACTGTGTCGTAAGCTGAATCAACTGGTTCTTTATCCATATCAGTTACAGAAGTTTTAAGCTCATTTCCTTCTGTATCTTTATAGTGTACATAGACACTACCATTCACTTCTTTATAGACATAAGTGATGGTTGATTTTGGTTTAGTAACCTTACCTGTAACTGGGTCAGATGATTCAAGGTGACCATTTTCATCAACCTTACCTACTGGATAATCACCCTTCGGTACGATCTTATAGGTCTTACCATCTTCTGCCTTGATGAAGTTTGGTTTTTCACCTTTTTCAGTAGTGTCATATGGTGTATCATATGGTGAATTTGGAGTGTCTTGACGAGGTTTTTGAATCTCTTTACCATTTTCATCTACATAAGTGATAACAACTTCACCTTCTTTAAGTTTGTAGATGTAGGTTACATTCTTATCCTCTTTGGCAACTGCACCTGTTGTTGGGTCTGATGACTTAAGGTGACCTTGGTCATCAACTTCACCTACTGTGTAGTTACCAGCTGGGACTAATTCGTAAGTCTTACCTTCGAATGTAATCTCGTTCGGACGATTGTCTACAACTGTATCGTAGGCCTTATTAACTGGTTGATCTTTTTCATCGGTTACATCTGGCTTAATAGTCTTACCTTCTGTATCTTGATAATGCACGTAAACATTACCTGTAACTTCTGATTTACGGTAATAGTGAGTTACATCGGTAGAAATTTGTTTAACTGAAGGAAGTGAGTAGTTGTTAAAGAATGATGGATATCCTGAAGCTTTATCTCCTGGTGTATTCCCACCGATGATATTGGAAACGTTGTTTCGAACAGGATCGACATCTGCTGAGAACTGCGGTGAAGCTGTAAAGGCATCACCTGTGGCTTTATTGTACCAACCACTCAAGCGCACATTCCCATTTCCACTATCAGTATATGTTTGTACACGAAGATGGTATTGTCCATCCTTACTGTCAACATATCCCAGATCATGTAAGGCATCTTTTGTTCCAGCAGGTGTTGGCTTACCTCCTGGTTTAACAGGATCTGAGTATACAACAATGTATAGTTATCTAAATTAAGATTATTTACATCAGTTGCCGGGCTATATGATGACACCTTCGAAGGATCTAAAGCATACAATTTAACAACAGATGTCCCATCTTTATCGACTTGTTCTACAATACGTTTCACATAGTAGTGAGCGCGCCCACCCTGAAGTTCTAGGTACTTAGCTCCAACACCACCGAGTGATCCAGTCATGTCTTTTTCTGATTGAGTACGGGTAAATTCGTAACCTTCAAATGTACGCGGATTAGAGGCGTGATAAGTTTGGCTTTCAATACCAGTTTGAGCGTATGAAGCCAATTCCTCATCTGTACCCTCAACTTTATAGTGAGTTGTATGGGTTACTTTTTCAGTTGGAACGACTGTTTGAACATTTGGTTTTGTATCCCCAACATTTCCTGGTTTGATTGTGTCACGAATTTGAAGAATATGGTGTTTATATCTATCATCTAAAGTAGGACCAGCATCACGGTTATTCGTCCATGTTCCCAGAATTTGTGAAGCTTCTCCAGAAGTATAGTCAAACTGAGGTGCGTAAGTTGGATTTGCTTGCACCAAGGTCTTAAATTGGTAAGTTGACTTGGCAGTCATATCCAAAGTTTCTACTTCTTTACCCGTAGCTTTTTCTACCAAACGGGCATGAACAACTGGAGTAGTTGTAGTTCCAATAGCTGAGCGATCAACTGAGAATGTTACATAGTAACCACCATTACTGTATGTGAAACCACCTTGATCAGCAGGACCTGCCCAGTTTTGAAGATCCCAGATTGAATAGGTATAGCGTTCTTCATTTGGATCCAATTTGTAGTTTGGATTGTCCAAGGCTGGATCTTCAATTGAAGCACCATTTGGTTGATCCATTTTTCTACAACAGATGGCGCAGTAAGAGTAGTTGACGTTGAAATAGCATCCAATTGTGCAGAGACTGCTGGTGATCCGTTAACAGTAGTGTTTCCTTCAAAACCTGCCACTGTTAAGACTGCCATCAGCTCATCCACTGACTTGCTCAAACGTGCACGTTGATCTGCATAAGTTTGAGCAGTTGTATTGGCCAAATCGGTGCTTGCAGACAATTCTGATTGAACCTTAGCAACAGCTGCATGGATCGCTGCTTTTTGATCTGCATCTTGATGGTTTGACGCATATTTTTCAGCGATGTTAATCAACAAAGCTGCTTCAGAAGCATTTTGTTCCAAGATTGCTTTGTCTTCAGACACAGGAGCATCTTCAACTAGTTCAGATGAAACCACTGTATCTTCTTTTGTTTCAGTAGCAGATTCATTTAGAGTTGCTGATTGGTCCGTAGAACCTTGTCCACTCAATGATTCTGACTCTGATGTAACCGCAGGCGCACTAACCAAAGCTGATGCAGTAGTTGCATCCTTTCCTAGCTCATCTGCATGACCAGTATTTACAAGCGATGTCGCACTAAGAACAGCGGCGGCCACGACGATCCCTTTTAAGAATCCTCGACTTGTCAGTCCCTTTTCTGACACCGCATCTTCATGCACTTCGGCTACAATAGTCTCCTCGACTTGACCACGAATCACTTTTAGAAGCCCAAAGTTCGAAGTAGATGCGCGCAACCAATTCTTACCCGACTTAATTAATTTGAACCGAGTCACTCGATCGGTTTCACGGAATTCACCGTTTGAACGTTTAAAAACATTGCAGTCTCCTTTTTTTTATTATTATCCACCCCCCATTATACATGATTAGTAGACAAAAGCAAGCAATTTGACCGTAAATCACTTAAATACTATAAAAAGGAGAAGTTCGGCACAAAAGCTGTAAAATACCGACTTTTTAAAGTCATGAAAAATTGTAAAAGAGGACACCTGTGTACAAAGATAATCACCCTTCTAAGGACATATTCCATGCTATACCGATCATGAACGAGATCTCCACTATGCTTGCTGGATAGAATAGTAGAAAATGCAATCCAAGCTTTCTCGAATCTGTTTTAAAAGCTTAAACATGCATAACTAGCAGTCTGTGAACAGTTTGTTTGCTCTTAAAAATCAGCAGATTGAGTTTAAGATTTCTAGAAGATTTACACCCATGTGAAACTTGGCTACATCACTAAGAAGCAAATGCCTAGCACTCTCAACCTTGACCAAATTCTCGCTCATCACAATTGAAAAAGAGCCAAAAAAGCGAACAAGACCAGCTTCTGTTCATCAGAAAACTAGTTTTGTCCGCTTTTTCTAGTTGAGATTAGCTTCTTGGTCCAATCTCTAAATGTTAGATAGATGTTATAGCAGTTTATCTAAACAATGCTACTATCGCGATAAGTTCTAACAAAATCTAAACTTCCTCAAAAGTACTTTCGAGTCCTAAAAATTTTATTCTTCGTCTTTTTTCTTTCCCATTGCAGCCAGTCCAAGAATCGCTCCAACAGCACCTAAGGTTGCCAGTGTAGCCGTTTCTTTAGTTCCTGTCTCTGGGAGACTATGTTGACGATTTGCAGGCGCTTGATAGATATTGTCGTGTGAGCTTGCAGGAGCTACAAGAGACTGTTCATCTTTGTATTCTGGGAGTTCATGGACAGCCGCCTCTGCTCCATTGACACCACCTGTGAACTCTGGATCTTCTCCACGAACAGTTGCTTCTGCGCCATTGACGCCACCAGTAAACTCTGGTACCTCGTTGATAGCCGCTTCCGCGCCATTGACATTACCAGTAAACTCTGGGGCTTCTCCACGAATAGCTGCTTCTGCACCATTTACGCCACCAGTAAACTCTGGTACCTCGTTGATAGCCGCTTCTGCGCCATTGACATTACCAGTAAACTCTGGATCTTCTCCACGAATAGCTGCTTCTGCGCCATTTACGCCACCAGTAAACTCTGGATCTTCTCCACGAACAGCTGCTTCTGCGCCATTTACGCCACCAGTGAACTCTGGTACTTCATGAATCGCTGGATCTGTTTTACCTGTTTCAACTTTCTTAGTTCCGACTAGCACAATCTCATCTTGTGGTTCTTCAACAACTTCGCGAAGTTTTTCAGTACGGCTTCCATCCAATGCTACTTCTGTGATGATACGTTCTTTACCTTCACGACCTACTTGAGACACGCTAGTTTTACCTTCTGGAAGAGTTGGATCTTCTTTCTTCACTGTCTTGAAGCCTCTTGATTCTTCAACTACCTCAAGACTTGGTTGACTAAAGCTCAATTCTTTAACGCCATCAGCTGGCTCAGATGTTCCTTCATAAGTACCAACTTCGATGACACGATCTTGAGCTTCTTCACGTTCAACCTTAACTGTCTTACGTGTATCTCCATCTACTTCTACATAAGTTGCTACTTGACCTGCTTTACCTTCTGAAACAACTTGTTCCTTACCTTTAGCTAGGAAGGCATTCTCACGACGAACTGTATTAAAGGCGATTGGTTCTGTCGTTACTTCAAGGCTTGGTTGCGTTTGAACTAAGACCTTATCTCCTTCAGCTGGAACTGTTGAATGTTTTACTTCCTCTTTCGGAGCAGCTTGAAGTTGGTTAATAGAAGCTAGGGCAGCTTGTAAAGCTTTATCTACTGCATCTTGAGTCTTAGCTTCTTCGATAGCAGCAAGAGCTTGTTCTGCCAACTCAACCAGTTTCTTCTTAGCTTCCTTATCATCACCCAACTCAGCTGTTTTACTTTTAATGGCTTCGGACAAGCTTGCCATAGCTTTATCGTAGTCAAGCTTAGGCTCTTCTGGTTTGCTTGGTACCTCTGGCTGTGTTGGTTCTTCTGGCTTGCTTGGCTCCTCTGGTTGTGCTGGCTCTTCTGGTTTTGGATCCTCTTTCGGAGTTGCTTGAAGTTGATTGATAGCAGCTAGACCAGTTGCCAAAGCCTTATCTACAGCATCCTGAGTCTTAGCGTCTCTGATGGCAGTAAGGGCTTGCTCTCCAAGTTCAACCAGTTTTTCCTGTGCAGCTACATCATTGACAAGTTCAGCAGCTTTTTTCTCGACTGCTGCAGCCAATTCTGCAATCGCTTTATGACGGTCAACTTTAGACTCTTCTGGTTTGCTTGGTTCTTCTGGTTTTGGTTCCTCTTTCGGAGTAGCTTGAAGCTGATTAATACCAGCTAGACCAGTTGCCAAAGCCTTATCTACTGCATCTTGAGTCTTAGCTTCTTGAATAGCTGAAACAGCTTGCTCTGCCAACTCAACTAATTTCTTCTTAGCTTCTTTATCGTCACCAAGTTCTTTAGTCTTTCTTTCAATCGCTTCTGCCAGACTTGCCATAGCCTTGTCGTAGTCAATCTTAGGCTCTTCTGGTTGAGCTGGTTGCTCTGGTTTTGGTTCTTCTTTTGGTGTCGCTTGAAGATTGTTGATAGATGCCAAAGCTACTTGCAAGGCTTTGTCTACTGCATCCTGAGTCTTAGCTTCTTGAATAGCTGCGATAGCTTGCTCTGTAAGTTCTACAAGTTTCTTCTTAGCTTCCTTATCATCGCCAAGTTCTTTAGTCTTTCTTTCAATCGCTTCTGCCAGCCTTGCCATAGCCTTGTCGTAGTCGATGGTTGGCTCTTCTGGTTTGCTTGGTTCTTCTGGTTTTGGATCCTCTTTTGGAGTCGCTTGAAGCTGATTAATACCCGCTAGAGCATTTTCCAAAGCCTTATCTACTGCATCCTGAGTCTTAGCTTCCTGGATAGCAGTAAGAGCTTGTTCGGCCAACTCAACTAATTTCTTCTTAGCTTCCTTATCATCGCCAAGTTCTTTAGTCTTTCTTTCAATCGCTTCTGCCAGACTTGCCATAGCCTTGTCGTAGTTCGGCTCCTCTGGCTGGTCTGGTGTCGGTGTGTCATCTGAACCGTAGTTATCTTTCTTATCAAGGATAGCTTGTAAGGTTGTGGCTGTCAGCATCAACTCTTGCGCATCGACAGTGCTTGCTGAAAGTTGTTCTGATAATTTGTCCAAGTTTGACTTGAAGGCTTGACGCGCCTCTGGAGTGTTTTTCAAGGCTGTTTGGTCAAATTTAGCCAATTCATCCTTCCAGTTCTTCATAGCTTGAACCAATTCTTCTTTGGTATAAAGAGCGCTATCTTCACCACGAGTGATGAACTGGTCAACTTGGATACCAATATTTCTAGAGGTATCATTTCGTTTTGGATCCAATTGCAAGGTTACAGCATGCCAACCTTCTTCTAGACCAGTCAAACGAACAAGAGTCTGATCGCCTTGGCGTGTAGCTGCTGTACCACTGAAGTACTTCTTGCCATTGACATCAGTGGCATTTCCTTGACCATCTTGATACTCAAGTTCTTTACCATCTAGAGTAACCTTGTAGATACCATGTCCAGGATCAACAAAACCTTTGATTTCAAGACCTGTTCCGTAGAAGTAAGCTGTTACGCTAGCATTTTTCTTTTGCTCTTCAGTCAAACGACCAAATGATGCCCAAGACTCAGTATTTTGATATTTACCAGAAGAATTGGTTTCATGGTGCCAACCTGGGCTATAGTCAAGTTGACTGGCCTGATCATCGTGACTTACTTGATCTTTTTGAAGCAATTCAGCCTTCATTACTCGAACAGTTGCTTCAGTTGCAAATCCAAGCAAGGCATCGTCTGATGCGCTAGTCATTTTCACTTTAAAGTCAAAGATTGAATCAGCTTGTTCCGTAAAGTCAATTGTCGGAATTGTCAAAGTCTTTTCTGTTTCACCATCTTGGAAGGTCAAATCAGCCGTTGTATCTTTATAAACCTTACCGTGAACCCCTGTTCCTGGCTCAGTCACGACATGAACTGTCGCAACTCCTTTGCTACCACCAACACGTTTGATGGTTACAGTAACTGGTTGACCTTTTTGAACTTCATAGGTGGTTTCTTTCAACTCAAACATACCTTTGCCAGCATTGTTGAGTGTGTAGATACCTTCAGTTGCAATAGCCTTGCCAGTTTTGTTAACAAGTTTGATGGTATGTTCACCTGGAGCCAAGTCATCTGTTTCATAAACCATCTGGCTACGTTTACGAGCTGCATTATTGGTTTGTACGTCTGCAACCTTTTGACCATCAACGTAAACCGACATTTCACCATGGTTTGGATCCACTGTAGATACGACATAAGCCTTAGTTCCGTTGAAACGGTAGGTTACGCTTGCATCTTTTTGGTTAGTCCACATAGATGTTCCGCGGATACCTTCAGATTCGTCATACCAAGTTGTATTTTCTTTATCAGCTGTTGTATTTGAATGGTAGTCCAATCCAAGAGGGTAACCATCTGTCTTTTCGATACTGCTTGGCGTCTTATAAACAGAGAAGTTTGTCAAAATAGGAGTCGCTTGCGCACCAGTAATAGTCACACGAATCTTTTGTGCTTCTACTGGTTGACCTTGGATAAGGCGACGATAACCAACAGTTGAGCCTTCACCGTATGGTACCCAACGGCCATTGAGTTCAACTTCAACCTTGAATCCTGAGATACGCTGACCTTTAGCGATGTCTTCTTTTAATTCGACTACGTCAAAACGTCTCTTTTGACCAAGATCGACAGTAAATTCACCTGTCTTAGCATCATTTGCTAGTGCCCAGCTAGTATCATCCTTACCATCTGTCAAATGACTTGCTTGATACAAATGATTCTTACGAGTAGAGCTTGCAGTTACAGTTGCACCCTTAGCAAAGTCAGTCGCATACATCTGATCCAAGGTTGCTCGGAATTCTTTCAAACGAGCCACGTCTGCATCTGCGAATTTACCTTCTTTATTAGGTGGAATATTGAGTAGAAGCGGCGTTCCACGACCAACAGACTTGAAGTAGATATCCATCAAATCTTTGATTGATTTGGTTGTTGATTGTCATGGTAGAACCAACCTGAACGGATAGAAACGTCTGCTTCACCTACAGAGTACATATCACCATCTGGATCCCCGTGGTTGAGATAGTCATTTCGAACATCATCAGTGATTTTAGCTTTCTTGACCTTATGCCAAACTGGATCTCCTGCGATACCACGTTCATTACCAATCCAACGGACGCTTGTCGGTTGTGCAGAGAAGATAGCGATATCTCCTTCAGCTTCCTTGATATACTTGAACCATTCGTCAAAGGTGTAGGTTACTTTTTGAGCTCCACTACCACGCGCACCGTCCATCCATACTTCGATGAATTTACCCTTATTTCCGTATTTAGGATTTCCAAGGATTTCCTTGAGTTGGTTGAGGTAGTATTCATTGTACTCTTTTTCAGTTGAAACATGATATTTAGGGTTATTGGCGTCCCATGGTGATAGGTAAACACCCATATTCATGTCATACTTAGTCGCTGATTTAGAGATTTCTTCGAGAAGGTCACCCTTACCATCTTTCCATGGACTAGCAGCAACCGTGTGGTCTGTATATTTAGATGGATAAATCACAAAACCGTCATGGTGTTTGACAACCATGATTGTTCGTTTGAACCCAGCATCCTTCAAAGTCTTAATCCACTGGTCTGTATCAAGGTTAGTTGGATTAAAGTTTTGAGGATTTTCTCTACCATTTCCCCACTCAGAGTTGGTATAAGTATTCATACCATAGTGGATGAAGGCAGCCAATTCTTCCTTGTGGTAGTCCAATTGGGCCTTGCTTGGCAGTGGTCCGTAAGCAGCAATTTCTGTTTCTTCATCTTTTGGATCAACTGCTGGAGTGACTGGTGTTACTGGTTTTGGATCTTCAATTTTTTCGTATTCAAAAATAACTTGATTCACTCCTTTGTGTTGGATGGTAGCTTCTTGACTTGCGTTGACTGCACGGTAGCCTGCAATTTCTTTGGCTTGGAATCTGTGAACAAAGGAAACTTCATATTCTTTACCTTCATTATTGTCCACAGTTGCAGTTGCCAATTCTTGATCTGTACCTTTCAAGCGGTAACGAATGTCGAAGGAACCTTTATTGACTTTATAAACAACCTTGATGACGCGAGTTCCTGCAGGAGCCTTGCTCACAACGCTATAATCATCTCCCCAAGCATCTTTTAATTGCTTGTTGACAGCTTTGCCATCAATTGAGACAATCTCATATTTGTCTTTGTTCTTCTTGTAGAAGTCAGTCTTCTCAATTTCTGTTTTATAGTTATAGTCAAATTGAGCTCCAACTTCTGTCTTTTCAACAAAAGTATCGTTTTCTTTGACTGGATTATCTTTCTGGTCTACGTGTTCGATAACAACTCGTCCATATTCAACACCTTCAAGAAGAGTTGCTACACCACTTTCATCGAATGAATATTTGTTTTCACCAATTACAGCCGTCTCATTTCTGAGCATTTCCCTTCTGGAGTGAAATAATAACGACTGCCATTATCGCCTTGATACCAGCCTTTAACACCGTATTTATCAATGATGCCTTTAGCCCAAGCTAGTTGTTCTGGAGACAAGACTAGACCTCCACCGAAGCGGTCTTTCTCAGCAATGTTCATATTGTCAACAGTTCCACGTTGGTGAATACCGATAACTTTACCATCACCGTTGATGATACCGCCACCAGAAAGACCTGATACAGAAGTCAAACGATAAGTGACACCAACAGTTCCCTTATCATCATATTTTTCAGTACCTTTAACGACACCGTCAGCCTTATACAATTGACCAGGTACGATTGGTTCTTTCAATTCTGGAGAAGTAGAATCTGTTGGGTAGCCAATTGTGCTAACAGGCTCTCCTGGATTGTAGGTACGGTACTCAGCTAAAGGAGTAAAGGTTGCAGCCTTATTTGGACTTGCAATCTGTACTGGAACTGGTGCAACAACCAAGGCTAGGTCATTTTTGTATCCTTCACCAAACTTTTCTTTATTCCAGAAATGGATGTCCTTTTCTTGGAACAAAACAGTTTTTCCTGAAGTTGGTAATGAATTATTCTTAGCAGAATTTGAACCTACATTGTAATAGAACTTAGCAGTATCACCACCTAAGATATTACCAGCATTGGTTTCGGCATCCTTCTTTAAGAAATTGTGAGCCACTGTCAACATGATGTTTGGAGCAACAAAGATACCAGAACCTGAATTGAGGTAACGCTGAGTTCCACCACCTGCTAGAGGTGAACTGAAAATTGTATAAACCATCGCTGCTGATGTAGCCGGTTGACCTTCATAATTGATATGCTTAAGGTCTTGTCCGCCATTGATAATGGCTCTATTTTCTTTTTCACCTTCAGATGGAGCCACTTCTGTAGGTTTCAAAATGCTCTTAGTCTCTACTTGTGGACTTTCTTTCTCTGAAACAATGGCTGAAGTATCCATTTTTTTCACTGGCGTATCAGGATAAGCACGATCAGGAATTTCTTCAGGAAGTAGATCACCTGACCCTTCTACAGCATTTTCTGCAAGAGGAGCTGTTTTTTCAGCTACTTCTTTGGCAACTTCTGGAGTTTCCTTGCCTGTATCTGCCACTTCTTTCGCTTGACTATCCACTTCAAGTTTTGGTTCGGTTACGACTTCATTGGCCGCAACATTCCCAGAAGCAAAAAAAGCAAGACCAACTGCGACAGAAGCAACACCAACAGTCAGTTTACGAATACTAAATATTCTACCTTTTTCTAAAAAATATTGTTTCATCAAATACTCCTACTATTCTAGAGCAGTCAGCTACTGCCCAAGCCCAGCTTTAGCTGGCGACATTTTTTGTTTGATTCCCTAGCTTAAAACGCTGCTCCTAAGCTATTTATTTTTGGGTAAGTTCTTATAGAGAAATCGCTTACATTTTTTGAAAATAAAATAAGGCTCAAATTAGCAAAAATTTTACCTAGAGTTTCTGCAGTATAATAAATATACTATATTATCCTGAAAAATGCAAGGGCTTCCAAAGTTTTAACTAGATTTTTACTAAATGCTTTTGCCACTATTTACCACTAAAAAATCCTAAAGTGGCAAGGCCAGCTTAGGATTGTTTTGTTTTGAAGTGATAGTAAGCTCCAAGCATACCCGCAGTATTTTGATGACGCGCAAACTCTAATCTTGTTTTTTCCGCTAAACTTGGAACAAGCGCATTTTTTAGAGCTTTACGAATTTTCGGTTTCAAAATCGCTTCTTGCCCCATAATACCACCACCTAGTATAACAACCTCTGGATTGGCAACATAACAGATGTTAGCAAGACCTTTCCCAAGATAGTCTACCATACGGTCAATTCCCTCCATACAGAGTTTATTGCCTTCTGTAGCTTCTTTGAAATTCTACGACCATTCCAATGGGCTACTTCTTCACCATGAGCCTTAGCGACATACTCAACCAAGGCAGTTGTAGAAGCTAAATCTTGGAAAGCCCCATCTTGCATATGCATATAGCCAACTTCACAGGCAGAATTACTAAATCCATGGAAGACTTGGCCATCAATGATTAAGCAACCGCCGATACCTGTTCCAATGGTCAGACATAGCGTTATTCCTGCACCTTTTCCAGATCCAGAAACCGCTTCTGCTAACCCTGCGCAGTTGACATCATTTTCAATCTCACATGGAATTCCAAAACTTCCTTCAATTTCCTTTTTAAATTGGGTTCCGGCATAATTTGGAATCTGTGGACCAGCGTAGAAAATCTCACCCTTATCAGGATCAACCATTCCCGCTGAGGAAATGGCTACACCTGACACTGGTCCTTTTTCTAGATAGCTAGCTACAATATCTTTTGTTTTCTGTAAGATGTGTGGACCACCCTTGTGCGCCTCAGTCGCTACTTCGTTAGACTCTACAAGCTGTCCATCTTGGTCAATTAAACCGTATTTGATATTAGTTCCACCAATATCAATTGCAACATAATTTGCCATAAAGCCTCCTGTTGATTAGAGGAAACGCTCCTTAGTTTCACGAATCAATGCCGCAGCTGCTTCGACAACTGGTCGATCTTCTTCGGTCACTGGTGTAAGTGGAGAACGAACTGATCCGATATTAAGTCCTTCATTGATTTTCAAGACTTCCTTGATGACACAGTACATATTACCATGTGCTGCAGTTAATTTACCAATAATAGCGTTGATAGCATACTGCAATTCACGCGCTGTTTCTAGGTCTTTATCCGCAATCATTTGGTTGAGTTTCAAGAAGAGTTCTGGCATAGCACCATAAGTACCACCGATACCAGCTTTTGCTCCCATGAGACGTCCACCTAGGAACTGCTCATCTGGACCGTTAAAGACGATACGGTCTTCACCACCAAGGCTAACGAATGTTTGAATATCTTGAACTGCCATTGAAGAGTTCTTAACACCGATAACACGTGGATTTTTCAACATTTCTGTGTAAAGGCTTGGAGTCAAAGCAACACCTGCCAATTGAGGAATGTTGTAAATAACATAGTCTGTATTTGGTGCTGCAGCACTGATGTCGTTCCAGTATTTTGCTACTGAGTACTCAGGCAAGCGGAAGTAAATTGGTGGGATTGTTGCGATAGCATCCACCCCCAAGCTTTCAGCATGGCGAGCAAGTTCGATACTGTCTTTAGTATTGTTGCAAGCCACATGAGCGATGATCGTCAATTTGCCTTTAGCAACTGCCATCACTTCTTCCAAGATCAATTTGCGGTCTTCTACACTTTGATAGATACATTCGCCTGAAGAACCATTGACATAAAGCCCTTGAACACCTTTATCAATAAAGTATTGAACCAAGGCACGTGTACGTTCTGGACTAACTTCACCAGCATCATCGTAACATGCGTAGAAGGCAGGAATGACACCTTCATATTTTTTTAAATCTGACATAGATTTCTCCTAAGATTTTTTTATTTTCCGCTCTGGGCAGATTACTTCTTTACTGTTTAAGTATACACCTTGCAAAAACCGCTTTCAATACATTCTAATCACTTAGATTTTAATTTCTAGTTATTGTTTGAATATTTTCTCAATTGAAAGTAGTTTCATCTCACTTTCATTCTGATTGGTATTTGGCAAACAATTTTTCCATTAATCCAGCTTGGCAAAAGGCAAGAAGGCCAAAGCCAAAAAGTAGAAATGCTGATCCACCGAGCACTAGAGTAAAGCCTGATAGATAGAGAAGCATAATGATTAATAAAATAATCGAAAGCATCAAGAAGAACCACACGAAGTTAAAGCTAACTAAGAGCAAGCCCTTTTGAAGCACTTCTTTCCAAGTCAATTCGTAACGCGCTGCGATAGGATAACTTGCTAACATGACTAATGTCAAGAAAATTAAGATCCCTAGACAGATGGCTTTCAGCACCTGAAAAGCTAGACCTGCTTGTCCCCAAAACAGATACAAGTCGAGAAGACTAATCAAAACAATTCCCAATTCCAACAAACCTAGTTGAAGCCCCAATCTCAAGTTTGCTTGAAGGCTCTAATATAGATTTTAAATACGGGTACCCTTCGACTTTTATTAATTTCGAACATAGTCTGATAGAGACTAATCTTAGCTACTCCGATGGTCACAATAGGCAAACAAGACACAACAAAGAGTAGATTCGCAGTCACGATATCCAAAACCTTCTCACTAAAACGCATGAGAACATTATCCGTATCAAATGCTGCCTTGAGTAATCCAGATCCTTTCTGTGCCATTGTTTGCTCCTCCTAACCTACTAATCAATTAAAATTTTAAACAAATGTTTGCGAACCTTGTCTTCCATACCAGCATAACCATTTGGCTGATGAGGTTCCCCTGGAAAGAAAATCGCAAAGTTGTGATAACCCAATAAGAGTGGGTATTGTTCATGACAGTGGACAAAGCCAATATCACTTGCCTCGTCAAAAGCTACTGCCTCGTCTTTAACACGAGAACCATAGCTTGAATACTCATGACCTTCTACCAACAAATGCAAGTCTGCATAGTTTTGATGATGCTCAAAGCGATCATTTTCTTCTTGGTTAAGGACATTTTCTTGTACGACTAGAAAGACCTTATCTCCGTCAATCTCATATTTCCCAAGTTCAAAAGACTCTTTCGATGTTCGTAGAGATAATCAATGGCCTTATCTAGATTTGGATGAATCCCCTTATAAAAGGTGATATTTTTTAAATCATCAAAAATCATAGTAATTCCTTTACTTGATTGTTAGCTTCAGACAAGAAATGTCTGGCTAGTAAGTTTATAAGTGTCTAACAAAACTTCATGAAGTAAGCAACTCCTCTCCATTTTGTAGACACTTATATATGCTGTATTCTCTTAGTCTATCAACTATACTTCTGCATACTGATAAACAGATTGTACTATATTCAATTTTCGCAGAGGATTATCCTTTGACAGCTCCCATAGTAATCCCTTGAGTGAAGGATTTTTGGAAGACAAGGAAGACTGTTACGATTGGCACAGCTGCAAGAGCTGCCCCTGCCATGATCAAACCATAGTTGGTTGCCATCTCGGCCTGCATAGTTGCAACCCCGAGTGAGATAGTCAAGTTTTGACGTGAAGTCAACATTACCAATTGCATGAAGTAGTCATTCCAAGTATTGATGAAGGTAAAGATTGCAAGGGCTGCAAATCCAGGTTTCACAATAGGGAAGGCTACGCTCCAGAAGGTACGAATCTCACCACATCCATCAATTTTAGCAGATTCGAGCAATTCTGTTGGAATGTTTTCACTGAACTGTTTCATGAGGAAGACCCCAAATGGCCATCCGATCAAAGGCAAGATAACTGCCCAAAGAGTGTCATGGATTCCCATGAAGTTGACGATACGTACCAATGGTACAAGGACAACTTGTTTTGGAAGAGCCATGGCTGCGATAAAGATTGCAAAGAGGATGCGTTGACCGTAGAAACGTTTCTTAGCCAATACATAGCCTGCTAGGGATGAAGTTGCACAAACCAAGAACATAGTTACCAAGGAAATGAAGACTGAGTTCCACATCCATTGCAAGGCTGGGTTTTGCACCATCAATTGTTGGAAGTTCTCCATAGTTGGAGCTTTAGGGAACCATTGTGGTGGAATCATAATGGTATCCGGTTGTGATTTGAATGCACCCGTCAAGATCCAGTAGAATGGAAAGATGAAGAGTACAGTCAACAAGAGCAAAATGATAGTTGAAATAACAGTGAAGGCTGTTAAAGGTTTCTTTTGTGTAGATTGCATAGCTGTCTCCTTTCTCTTAGTATTCTACGTCGTTTCCAAGCACTTTGAATTGAACAAAGCTTACGATAGCAATCATGATTGCCAAGAAGACACCGATGGTATTAGCATAACCGTATTCTGTCAATTGGAAGGCTTTTTCGTAAAGGTAGTACATAAGTGTACTTGTTGAGTAGTTTGGTCCACCAGATGTCAAAAGCTGAATGAGGGCGAAACACTGGAATGAGTTAATCGTTGTGATGATTGCGATATAAAGAGTTGTCGGAAGCAGACTTGGCCATTTAATCTTCCAGAAAACTTGAAACTCAGTAGCGCCATCAACACGCGCCGCTTCAACAAGTGAATTATCAATATTTCCCATTGCCGCGATGTAAAGGATAATCGGTTGACCAACAGAAGTTGTCAAAAGGATAATCATAATCGCAAGCAAAGCCCAGTTTTTATCTCCGAGCCAAGAAATGTTCTGGCTGATAATGTTGCTCGACTTAAGGACAAAGTTCAAAATACCTGATAGTGGATCGTAGATCCATTTCCAAACAACCGTAACGGCAACACTACCAGTAACAACAGGTAGGAAGAATACGAAACGGTAGAAAGATCTAGCAACCGCATTTTGTTGGTAGGTTTGTGATGCCACAAAGAGTGAAAAGAGTACAACGACCGGTACAGATCCGATAACCAAGATAACGGTGTTAATCAAAGATTTTGTAAAGACAGGGTCTTTAAACATGCGGATGTAGTTGTCCAATCCCACAAACTCAAAGCTAGTCATCGAGTAGTTAAAGAAACTAGTGATGAAGCCCATGATCATTGGAGCTAAGACGAAGACGGCAAAGAAGATTAATACTGGTGCTAAGAATGCGTAGGAAATAACTGTTTCCCGCATACGGATTTTATTGACTTTCACAGTCGGCACCTCACTTTCAAATAGTTTTTGTTTTTTGATTGTCGTCTGACATTGATGTAAAATCAAAATGAAATTTTTTCTAAGATTATCCTATGTAAGAACTTCATTTTAATTTTGACCTGTCAGTTCCTTACATTTTAAACAAAAGTCCCCCTTTTCGTGTACGAATGTTCACAGGGAAAAGGGGGGACTCAACTTTTAAATTAGGGCTTATTGTTTAGCTGCTTTTTTGATAGTTTCGTTTGCTTTTTCAGTGAATGCTTTCAAAGCTGCAGCAGGTTCTTGGTCACCATTAGATACTGCTTGCAACATTGGGAACCAAAGAGTTCTCATTTCAGCAAATCCGTCGATTGTGTTGTAGTATGGAGAGTAGTATTGAGTCCAACCACTGATTGTTTCCATACGTTTGTCGTCGTAAAGTTTACCAAATGAAGTACGAACTGGGAATGCTCCTGTACGAACTACGTCTTTAGGACCCCACTCTTTATCATCTGCGATGAATTGGATGAATTTCTTAGCTGCTGCGACTTTCTTTTCGTCTTTGTTATTAAATACTGCAAATCCGTTCACAAGGTATTCAAGAGCTGGTTTGCCTGAGTCAGATGGGAATGGTACTTCTACCACTTCAACTTTACTTGCTTCCAAAAGTTTAGCTTGGATACCGTTTTGAGCTGGTGCCCAAAGGATTGTGTATGAAGTTTGACCGTTTGCAAAGTTTTGGATGTCTGCTCCACCGTCAAATTGTGAACCGTTGTTCAACAAACCGTCTTTGATCCAGCTAGCTGCTTTTTCAAGACCTTTAACGAATTTAGGATCGTCAGTTGTATATTTAGTTACTTCTTTATCAGTTACAGAACCGCCGTAAAGGTTAGAGATGAAGGCACGTGTTCCTTGGTCTCCCCCTTGACCAGAACTGAACAATGAACCTGGAGTATATCCTTTATCTTTGAGCGCTTTCAAAACTTTTTCAAAGTCGTCTGTTGTCCAACCTTCTTTAACAAGGTTAGCTACACCAGCGTCTTCCAACATTTTCTTGTTCATAGCCATGTAGAATGGTGCAGAACTGATTGGATACATGTAAGCTTTATCGCCAGCTTTACTTGCTTGTACGATGTTTTCGTTGTTAACATCTTTCACAAATTCATCTGTAAAGAGGTCATTCAACTCAGCCAATTTACCATTTTACCGTAATTGATGATACGACCTGGTGCATCGAAAAGTACATCTGGAGCTGTACCAGCTTCGATAGCTGTTGTGATTTTTTCTGGTCCAGATTTGAAGTCGATTGTTTCTAGTTTAACTTTGATATCTGGATTTGCTTTTTCGAAAGCTTCGATGATAGATTTTTCATAAGTTCCAACACCGTCACCAGATTTTTCTTGAGTAAATACTGGGAATGCCCACCAAGTAATTTCTGTTGTTGCTGCATCGCCTGATTTGGCAGCATCTTTGTTAGCGTCTGATTTGCCACAAGCAGCAAGTGATAGAACCGCAGCACCCGCAAGTACTGTACAAGCTAGTTTTCTAAATTTCATTTGTATTCTCCTAAATGATGTTAAGCGTATCCGAATTGGATAAAGAGCAATGTCGACTTTGTATACGTTTTCATTTTTTCCTACTAATCAACCACTCTCCTCGTTTTTAATATTATGTTACTTAAGACCGGCAACGAAGCGTTCCGTAATCTCTTTTGGTCTAGTAATAGCGCCACCTACAACGATGCCTCGCACTCCATAACCTAGGATTTGCTTAGCTTGTTCTGGTGTATGAATTTTTCCTTCAGCAATGACGTCCACCCCTGCGTCGCAGAGTTTTTTGATGAGTTCAAAATCTGGGCCATCCACTTTTGGACTGTAAGAAGTGTAACCTGATAGAGTTGTACCGACAAAGTCAATTCCTGCCTCTACTGCTGTTAAGCCTTCTTCAAAGGTACTTGTATCCGCCATCAACAATTGATTTGGATATTTTTCCTTCACTTGGCGAATAAATTCTTGAATCTCTAAGCCGTCATAACGTTCACGCTTAGTACAGTCAAGAGCGATTACTTCGATATCAAGCGCAGCTAATTCATCCACTTCCTTCATTGTAGCAGTAATGAATGGTTCTTGTGGTGGGTAGTCTCGCTTGATAATTCCGATAATTGGAAGTTTTGTAACTTCCTTGATTTCCTTGATATCTCGGACACTGTTTGCCCGAATACCAACCGCTCCACCTTGCTCTGCTGCTTTGACTAGCAAGGGGATTACTCCTCCCGCTTCTGTGTAGAGCGGTTCATGAGGAAGAGCCTGGCAAGAAACAATGATCCCATCTTTAATCTGTTCAATCAAAGCTTCTTTACTAATTTGTGGCATCCACTTTCCTCCTTTTCTTTTTCTTGTGCTTATGTGACTATTATAGCTCATTATTAAAACGCTTTCAATATTTTGTACTAGAATAGATTGAAGTTTCAAAACAATTTTATGCAACAATTCATCCTGAAAGTAGTTTCAGACGTTTGAAATCCCGTCCAGTACCTCTCAAAGCCTTGAAAACATCCCTTTTTACTCGTAAAAAGGCAAGAAAAAGGCCGTAACACCTTCTGGTTACGACCCTTTCTATTAAAGAGCAAGTTTCTCTATAAAACCTTTAAGTTTATCTATTGCACTAATCTTCTTTTTTCTTGCCCATGGCGAACATGCCCAGAAGCATCCCCGTAAGTCCTACACTTGCAAGAGTTGCAGCATCTTCACTTCCAGTTTCAGGAAGATCTTGCTGACGTGTTGCAGGTGCTGCTGGTGCCTGATAGGTCTTGTCTTGTGACATAGCCTGAACCACAATCTCTTGCTCACCTTTGAACTCTGGAACTTCATGGACTGCAGCTTCAGTTCCGTTGACTCCGCCTACAAATTCTGGAGCATTGGCTACGGCTGCTTCTACTGCATTCACACCACCTGTAAATTCTGGTTGTTCATGAACAGCTGCTTCTACACCATTAACTCCACCTACAAATTCTGGAGCATTGGCTACGGCTGCTTCCTCGCCATTGACACCGCTATTGAATTCTGGAACTTCGTGTACGGCTGCTTCTGCACCGTTGACAGCTCCTTCAAAGGCTGGATTCTCAGGAGTGACAAGACTGTCGATGTTGACACCACCGCTAAATTCTGGTTGTTCATGAACTGCTGCTTCTACACCATTGACACCACCTGCAAATTCTGGAAGTTCTACTATCGGTGCTGCTTCTTCACCTACTGTACCAATAGGTTCAGTATACTCTGGGAGCTCCGTTACAGCTGCTTCACTACCATTGACTCCACCAGTAAATTCTGGAAGTTCAGCAGTCGCAGCTTCTACACCATTAACACCACCTGTGAATTCTGGTACTTCGTTAACAGCAGCTTCACTACCGTTGGCAGCTCCAGGAATACCTGCTCCTTCAAGACTCACTGGAAGGTTGTGCATACTCTCGATCGCTCCAGAAGCAAGTCCAGTTATCTCCTGACCTAGATCTGACTTATCTATTGTGAATAGAAGAGTCTTAGTATCGTACTGGGTCATAAAGTTTATTTTTTTACCATTTGCCAACTGAAGTGTTGGGATTTGTTAACCAAAACTTCTGAATCAAACTCTACTGCAAGAATTCCTGGCCATTTTTCAATAACATTTTTAACTTTGGCTTCTTTAGGAGAAATTCTTTCCTTCGTTAAGAAATCCCAGTTGAATTTCTTGAAGGATAGAGTATAAGGATTGCCTCCAGCTTCATGATGTTCGTACAAGAGACCAAATTCTTTTGGTCCGATCTGTTGAAGTGAGTTATAGGCATACTCTCCTTCTTGAATCAAATGATGATGCAACCAAGTCAACTCGCCATCTTCTTCTACGCGAGCCACTCGAATGTAACCATTCTTACGACCTGGGCCATTGGCATTTGCTAGAAGGATGTACTCTTTACCATCTTGAACCGTATGTGTCGCCGCCATTTGAACATAAACATCAGGTACATCATAGCGTGCTACATAGTTGTCCCATGTAATGCCACCATCATTACTTGTCGCAACTTGCAAATCACCAGTCAAACCACGCATAAAGAGTTTCAACTGACCATTGTTCAATTGAACAACAGAAGATTCTGTATTTTGAGCGTAGTAATTGTTCATGTTGCTTGAATCAACTACTGTGCCATCATGAAGTGTACGGTTGTCATTGACACCGCCACCCATATGCCAAGTCTTACCATGGTCATCTGAATAGATGATGCGAGATGATTGAGATCCGTTGAGGTGGTTGGTTCTGTTTGTCGTATAGACAGGGACAACAATCCGACCTTTATGAGGTCCATTCTGGAGGGTAATTCCCACTCCAGGTCCCACACCTAAGAATTTCATCCAATCAGCTTTGACCATTGGAGTAATATCTTGTGGTGCAGACCAAGTCTTACCATCATCATCACTGTAAGACATCCACAGGTAGCTGTCTTTAGCAATTCTAAATGGAGAGGTTTTATTGCTTGTAAAATAGATATTTCCTAGCAGTTGCTCACCCTGATAAAGATCACCTTTATCGCTATAAGCCGGCTTGACTGGATTTACAACAACACGGTAATCCGTTGCCTGACCATCTGGTGTGTAGACAACACCATTTTCACGAATGGTATAGGCTCCATTTTCTCCTTCACGGTAGAGAATTTGGTAGGTTTTCCCATCAATTTCTTTATAAGCTTCCTCTTTTTCAGCTGACATCCCAAAGATACCTTTTCCTTCTGGGAACATATCATAGACTGAAAAGATTCGTTTGGTTTCAGTATCTTGGGCTAAAACCATATCGATATTTACTGGTGAACCAACAGATGGATCAGTAGCTTTTGGATTGTCGCGTAGATTGGTAAGAGTGATGCGGTCGCCCCATGTTTGACCCTTATCTTCACTTCGTCTAACCACCATACCGATGTCACCCCAGTCATAGTGGTGCAAGCGACGTTCATCAGCTCCAGCAATCAGAGTTCCCTTGTCAGTCTTAAGGAGGGCTGGAATACGATAGCTATTAATACCATCTGGATTTGACTGCCCATTTTTACCCGCTGTAAAGACATCTGTTTTTTTAGAAATTTCAGCCCCTTCTGGAAGCTTTTTCTCTAATTCTGCTCTTTCAAACAGGTAGCTACGATTTTGAACTTCTTCTGGACTCAAGGCACGATCGTAAACAGTTAGATTACGAACTTGTAATCCTGCTCCCCAAACCATGCTTCCTGCACGATTTGTGGTACCAATTTGCATATGATTCACATCAGGCATATCTTTGATAAAGCGTCCTGATTTCTTACTTGTTCGTGACAAAACTCCGTTTACATAGAGACGAACTTGCCCATCTGGAGAATCTGCACTTGGTCTTTCAACTGTAAAGGTTACTGAGTTCCACTGACCTGGTTTGACTGTCAATGGTGCATCTGTGTATCTATCATAAAATTGATTTCCATCTTGATCGCGGCCCTCAATCAAGGCAACGTTGTTATACACAGCCATTGTAAAGTATTCATTTCTTACCTTATCACTTGATACTGAGAAAAGGTTGTAAAATGCTGGTGCAGAAGCATCTGGTTTGAACTCCATATGAATGGTCGCATTTTGAAGTTGTTTCAGTTTTTCCAATTGCTCTGTCAGATCAATTCTATTGCTATTTGCAGCATTAGTCTCTACATCTTCCTTTTCAAGAACAGTATTGACATTTTCCAACTCTCTAGCATAGTAATCACGTGGAAGCGCAGCTGGATCTTTTTCGGTTTCTCTAGTTGCTTCTGCCGTTTCTGCTGTTGCAGTTGTTGCTGCCGTTGCAGTTGTCTCTGTTCCAGTATATGCTTCTGTAGATGCATGTGTGACTGTATCTACTCCATTAGACTCAGTAACATTCTTTTCAACGATCTCTACTTTTTCAGTCTGTTCCTTTTCGACACCAAGCTCAGTGGTCTCTTTACTAGTAACCGTTGACTCTTGTGCTAATACTGGCGATGCACCGAAAACAACTGCCCCAATCACAACCGAAGCTGTCCCAACTGCAAATTTGCGAATTCCGTATCGTTGTTTTTTTTCAAAATGACTATGTTTCATTTCTTGTCCTTTCACCCCGAAAATAAAGCGCTTTCTTTTTTGATTAAAATTTTTAACCATCTGACTAAATGACAAAAATTACTTTTTCACGAATGGTTACACTCGCTCTTTCAAATTTTCTCTCACTTAACGACCCATCGTTAACTAGAGTCTCCTTCTCCTTTCATTTTTATCCTACCTACATTATATAATAAATTTTCATATTTTTAGATAGATTAATATATAACAGATTTCACTTTCAATATTGTGGTCATATTTTTATTTTTATGAAACTACTTTCTGATGTTTTGAGTAAATTCTTCACTTTGACTGCCCTACATTTGAGCGCATATTTTATGAAGCGATATTTTTGAGAGATCTTACGTTAAACTTTTTCCTCCACTCTTTTAATTCCTGGTCCCCAATAATTCCCAGATAAAAAGAGAGTGGGACAGAAATCGGTAATTCGTTAGAATTCGATTTCGTCGTCCCACCTCCGCACAGTTGAGTAGGGCTGTAAAAGCTGATGAAATCAGCGTAGTAGAGCCCACTAAACCACTGCGTCTTGCACGACAATCCAAAGACAATTGAGAGACTAGGACTTTTGTCCCAGCCTCTCCTTCTTATGCAACATCAAATCTCTTGATGAAATTTTCAGTTTTAGCTATTTTATTAATCTTCTTTTTTCTTACCCATGACAAACATGCCTAGGAGCATTCCTACAAATCCGACAGAGACAAGAGGAGCAAGATCTTCACTTCCTGTTTCAGGGAGGAGATGTTGATGCGCTGCAGGAGCTTGATAAGTATGTCCTTGCGACATAGCCTGAGTCACAATAGACTGGTCACCCTTATACTCTGGAACCTCATGGACTGCCGCTTCAGCACCGTTTACACCACCCGCAAAAGCTGGGATATCTGAACTAACAGCCTCTACCGCATTAGCATCGCCTTCATAGGCTGGAAGTTCTGAACTTACTGCTTCTACTGCATTCGCGCCACCTTCATAGGCTGGAAGTTCTGAGCTTGCTGCTTCGACCGCATTCGCGCCACCTTCATAGGCTGGAAGTTCTGAGCTTGCTGCTTCGACTGCATTAACGCCACCTTCATAGGCTGGAAGTTCTGAGCTTGCTGCTTCGACTGCATTAACGCCGCCTTCATAGGCTGGAAGTTCTGAGCTTGCTGCTTCAACCGCATTAGCGCCGCCTTCATAGGCTGGAACTTCATGAACCGCTGCTTCTACTCCGTTCACACCGCCTTCGAACTCTGGGCTCTCTGACTTAGCTCCTTCATCGCCATTGACTCCACCTTCAAAGTCTGATGCGTCTGACTTAGCTGCTTCTACTGCATTGACGCCACCTTCGAACTCTGGGCTCTCTGCCTTAGCTCCTTCATCGCCATTGACACCACCTTCGAAGTCTGATGCGTCTGACTTAGCTGCTTCCTCACCATTGACACCACCTTCGAACTCTGGGCTCTCTGCCTTAGCTCCTTCATCGCCATTGACACCACCTTCGAAGTCTGATGCGTCTGACTTAGCTGCTTCCTCACCATTGACACCACCTTCAAAGGCTGATGTGTCTGACTTAGCTGCTTCTACTGCATTGACTCCGCCTTCGAACTCTGGACTCTCTGACTTAGCTCCTTCCTCACCATTGGCGCCGCCTTCAAAGTCTGATGTGTCTGACTTAGCCGCTTCTACTGCATTGACGCCACCTTCGAACTCTGGACTCTCTGCCTTAGCTCCTTCATCGCCATTGACACCACCTTCAAAGTCTGAAATTTCATGAACAGCTGCTTCTCCTTTTGAAGTTTCCACTGGAATATATTCTGGAACTTCATGGACTGCTGCTTCGGCACCATTGACGCCACCTTCGAATTCTGGGACTTCATTAATAGTTCCCGGTGGATTTTCTTCAACTTCTATTTCTGGAATTTCATGAACGGCTGCTTCCTCACCATTGACACCGCCTTCGAATTCTGGAAATTCATGAATTGCTGCTTCCTCACCGTTGACGCCACCTTCAAAGGCTGTATCCTCATGAACTGTACCTTCACCATTGACTGCACCTGTAAATTCTGGAACTTCATGGATTTCTGCTTTTGCACCATTTTTCCCACCAGGGACTCCTGCACCTTCAAGACTTACAGGCAAATTATGCATGCTCTCAATTGCACCATCAATGATTTCTGTAATTTCTTGACCAATATCTTCCTTGTTAACTGCAAATAACAATGTTTTTGTATCGTACTGAGTCAAGAAAGTAGCAAAATTCCCATTTGCCAGTTTAAGAACTGGTGGTTGATTCACCAATACTTCTGAATCAAATTCTAAAGCGATGACATTTTTGCTCATCTCCACAGCATTTTTCACAGTTGCTTTTGTTGGAGAAATTCTATCCTTACTTAAGAAATCCCAGTTGAATTTTTTATAAGACAAGGTGTATTCATTTTGAGTGGCAGTTGCATGCTCATAAAGCAAACCAAATTCACCATTTCCAAGATCTTGCAAGGAGTTATAAGCAAATTTACCGCTTTGAATTGGATTGTGCTTGAGCCAAGTCAAATCTCCGTTAGCTTCCACTTGTGCCAAGTGTACCAAACCATTGTAACGTCCTGGACCACCTGCATTACTGAGGATGATATATTCCTTACCATCGTGCACCGTATGAATGGCAGACATTTGAACATAGACATCTTTGACATCTGAATAGCGTTTTACATCTTTTTCCCAAGTTGCTCCACCGTCTTTACTCGTTGCAACTTGCAAATCCCCTGTCAATCCACGCATGAAGAGTTTGAGATCCCCATTATTCAACTGAACAACAGTTGACTCAGTATTTTGAGCACCTGGATTATTCATAGTTGAAGAATGAATTGTTTGGTTACCTACTGGACGGTTATCATTGACCGCTTCACCAGCGTGCCAAGTTTCACCATGATCATCTGAATAAATAACGCGTGAAGACTGGGATCCACTTAGGTAGGATACGTTATTTGTAGTGTAGGCAGGGATAACCAGACGCCCTTTATGAGGTCCTGAATGTAAGGCAATACCTGTACCAGGTCCAGTACCTAAGAAGTGCATCCAGTCCTTACGAATGCCGTATGTAATATCTTAGGTGCAGACCAAGTTTTTCCATCGTCATCGCTATAAGACATCCAGAGATAGTTAGTGTTTGAAACTCTAAAGATATTCTTGTCGCTATAATCGAAGTAGACATTACCAATCAGTTCTTCACCCTTGTATAGATCACCCTTATCACTATAGGCTGGTTTCTTAGGATCAACTACAACACGGTATTCTGTCTTTCTATTTTCAGGGTCAAAAACTTCGCCATTTTCACGAATGGTATAACGTCCTGCATCACCTTGTTTGTACAAGACTTGGTATACCTTGTCACCAATTTTCTCATAGGCTTGTGGCGCTTTTCCTGGCAAATCTCTAACAGCTTCGCCTTCTACGAACATATCATAAATGGCAAAGATTCTCTTAGTTTTCGGATCTTGAACTAGAGCCATGTCAATGTTGACTGGTGATCCTGCATGAGCTCTCTTAGCCTTCTCATTGTCACGAGGATTTGAGATGACGATTCTATCTCCCCAAGTTTTACCCTTATCATCACTACGACGAACAACCATACCGATGTCGCCCCAGTCAGAGTGATGCAAGCGTCTCTCATCTGCTCCAGCAATCAAGGTTCCCTTATCAGTTTTCAGCAGAGCTGGAATGCGGTAGCTCGCGATACCGTCTTTATTTGGCTTGCGGTTCTCACCACCTTCAAAAACATCCAGTTTATCAGTAACTTCTGCTCCTTCAGGAAGTTTCTTCTCCAACTCTCCTCTTTCAAAAAGTTGGCTACGTTTTTTAACTTCTTCTTGAGAAAGAGCACGGTCATAAACAGTTAGATTACGGACTTTAAGATTGGCGCCCCAGAAGTTTTTGCCTGTGCGTTTTGTTGTACCGATTTGTACATGGTTGACATCTGGCATGTCTTGGATGAAGCGACCAGACTGAGGACTTGTGCGCGACAAGACACCATTTACATAGACGCGAACTTGACCTTTTGGTTGGTCTGCATTTGGTCTTTCAACTGTAAAGGTTACAGAGTTCCACTCACCTGGCTTAATCTTCAAAGGAGCAGTTTTATAATCACCATAGAATTGATTTCCATTTGCATCACGACCTTCAACGATAGCTGTGTTATCAAGGATGGCCATAGTGAAATACTCATTTACTTTGGTATCACTAGAGACTGAGAAGAGGTTGTAAAAACGTGGAGCAGATGCATCTGGCTTAAACTCCATATGAATTGTCGCATTTTGAAGTTTTTTAAGTTTGTCTAGCTCCTCCTTCATGTCAACTCTTTGACCGTTTGAAGGATTGGTTTCAACATCTTCCTTCTCTATAACAGTATTGGCATTTTCCAACTCTCTTGCATAAAAGTCACGAGGAATTTTTCCAACCTCTTCTTCGTCTTCACTCTCTGTAGCTGGAGTTTCGTTTGATGCTTCTGTTTCTGTTGGTTTTTCAGACCCTGGGTTTGCTTTCAGCTCTTCACGGCTCACTTCTGTTCCACTATTATTTACTGTGGTTACTTGGTTTGCTAGCTCCTTATCTAGATTAGCAAGACTTCCTGTTTCTGCTTCTTTTGACAATTCTGGCAAAGCTTGTCCAGCTGTTTCACCACTGGTTGCTGGAGCTTCTTGAGCTAAAGCTGGTGAAGCACCAAAAACAACTGCTCCAATGACTACTGATGCCGCTCCAACTGCAAATTTTCGAATTCCGTATCTCTGTTTTCTATCAAAATGTCTCTGATTCATATTTTCCCTTCCGTTATTAAAAATAAAGCGCTTTCTTTTTTGCTTAAAATTTTTTGCCACCGAGGCTAAAGTAGCAAAAGAAACTGATCTGTTCAATGGGAAACCCCATCCTTTTTACTGTGAACTACTGTTGCATGACATAAATTTCCGCTTTTATGAAGAAATACAACAGATTTTGCTCCTTCCATAATTGATATTACACTTATTATATAATAAATATTACAAATTTTAGTCAAATCAATCTACAATAGATTCTACTTTCAAATATATTTGGAAGAATCAAACTATTTGAAACTACTTTCTTGCCATCCAAATACATTGAAAAGAACCCTGTAATTCATTCAAAATCACAGGGTACTTCTTCCTAATCCTTTATTGACCTACATAGGTAAATGGGATCTCACTGCCACACAACCAGTTATAAACCTGGTCATTGACATGGACGTTCATAGCTTCGTGTGCGTATTCTGGCATCAGGCGATAGCTCTTCTCACAAGTCAAACGATTGTAGATAGCAAACTGAGTGATTGGATAGCAAACATCGTCATCAAGCCCAGTAATCATTCGAACTTCCCCCTTAATGCGATGGGCAAGATTTTTTACATCGATATAGGCGAGCGTCTCCATAATCTGCTCTTCAGTCTCATGGAATGGATCATGGAACTTAAAGTAACGAAAGAGTTCATCATAGGCTTCGCTGGTATTTCCAATCTCTAGCACTCGTCTAAAGTCTGATAAGAATGGATAAATAGCAACTGTACGTTTGATACGTGGATTTAGCCCCGCAGCCACTAGAGCTAGTGCCCCTCCTTGAGAAGCTCCATAGCTTGCTAATTGCCCCTCATCCACTTGTGGGAAGCTAGCGACAATTTCAACCAATTGATAGATATCTAGATAGACATCTTTATAGAAGAGTTGCTCTTTTCCTTCTACTGCACCACGAATGATTTGGCCCTTAACTGTATTTCCGAGAGGTGAGCGCAAGCCATCTTGTGAGTATCCAGATTGGCCACGAACATCCATAGATACGACACCATAACCAGCTACTGTAAAAGCTAGCATATCTGTCCAATCCCAGCAACGTCCCATATAGCCATGGAAGTGGAAAATGACAGGTACTTTCTTTTCTGATTTTGGTAAGACTATGCGAGCATAAACAAGGCCCTCACGGGTACCTCTAAAAGTTAACTCATAACACTTCACAGTTGGAATATGAAAGTCACGTTCCTCTAGTTGGTAATCTGGCAAGACCGAAACCTTCTCAATCTCACCATCCCAAAAAGCGTCAAAGTCTTGCGGAACTTCATCTCTCCCTCTGTAAGTTTTCATTTCTTCTATTAGTGCTGGGTTTCTCATATATTTCTCCTCGTTTTTTTGTAACCGCTACCATAACTGTAGCACACAAAGTAAGGCAATGCAAGGTAGATTCTTAAATAGAAAGTGATTTTAATTTTGAAGCTTCAGTAAAGCTAGTCTGAAAGTAGTTTTATAGAATTCTATTCTAAGAGAACAAAAGGGTAACTCACTAACATTTGCTAATACTCAATGAAAATCAAAGAGCAAACTAGAAAGCGAGCCGCAGGTTGCTCAAAACACCGTTTTGAAGTTGTTGATAGAACTGACGAAGTCAGCTCAAAATACTATTTTGAGGTTGCAGATGGAAGCTGACGTGGTTTGAAGAGATTTTCGAAGAGTGTAACTTCAATATTTTGTAGGATTTTCTTTCCCTTGTTCTGTCACTTACTTTCTGTTTCTTCTCCCCATACACAAACTACTTTTCAAGTAGTTTTGGAGAACCTTATTTCTCATACTTTTATAGAATCACTTTCCTACAAAAAAAGTTTCATAATCTCCATAGACTAGATCTATCAAGATTACAAAACTCTTTCTTATTTCAAATCTTTTTTATAGCGTTCCAACTCAGCTTGGTTCCCCCAAACATAGTGACCTGGACGAATTTCTACCATAGAAGGCTTATCAGTTTCATAGTCATGTTGATCTGGATCATAGACTTTCAAAACTTTTTTACGTTCCAAGATCGGATCAGGGATTGGAACCGCTGATAGGAGAGCTTGAGTATATGGATGGATTGGATTGTTAAACAATTCTTCCGTCTCAGCCACCTCAACAATGACACCCTTGTAAATTACCGCGATACGATCAGAGATGAAACGAACTACTGACAAGTCATGGGCAATAAAGAGATAAGTCAAGCCCAATTCCTTTTGGAATTTCTTAAGCAAGTTCAACACTTGGGCACGAACAGAAACGTCCAAGGCTGAAATTGGCTCATCAGCAATAACAAAGTCAGGTTGCATAACCAAGGCACGAGCGATACCAATACGTTGACGTTGTCCACCTGAGAACTCATGTGGATAACGTGTCAGTGTTCTGCCAAGAGTCCAACTTCACGAATGATATTTTGAACCTTTTCTTTTCTTTCTTCCTCATCTTTAAACAGATGATAGTTGTATAGACCTTCAGAGATAATGTAGTCAACGGTTGCACGCTCATTCAAGCTAGCTGCTGGGTCTTGGAAAATCATCTGAATTCGACGGATTAATTCCGAAGCTTGTTCACGTGATTTCTTCCCGTTAATTTTTTGCCCTTCAAAAATGATGTCCCCATTGCTGGTGTCATTAAGACCGATAATAGCACGGCCAATCGTTGTCTTACCACTTCCAGACTCACCAACAAGAGAGAATGTTTCTCCTTTGTTGATAAAGAAATTAGCATTTTTAACAGCTACAAACTTTTTGCTTCCTTCACCGAAGGAAATCTCTACGTCTTTAAGTTCTACTAATTTTTCAGACATTTCCTTCCTCCTAGTCCTCAAGATGATTAAAGCCCATTTTTTCACGAATCTTGTCGTGTAAATCTGCAATCACTGCTGGTTTTTCAACTTTTGGAGCTTGTTCATGAAGCAACCATGTTTTTGCCCAATGGGTATCAGATACTGCAAACTGAGGTGCTTTTTCTTCGAAGTCAATCTTCATCGCATAAGCTGAACGAAGTGCAAAAGCATCTCCCTTCAATTGAGTATAAAGCGATGGAGGTGTTCCAGGGATTGAATACAATTCCCCTTTATCATCAGCCAACTGTGGTAGACTTGACAAAAGGCTCCATGTGTATGGGTGACGTGGATCATAGAAGATTTCTTCAACAGTTCCATACTCAACAATCTCACCAGCATACATAACCGCAACCTTATCAGCTATACTTGCTACAACTCCAAGGTCGTGAGTGATGAAGATTGTTGTAAAGTGATACTCTTGTTGAAGTGTCTTCAGCAAATCAATAATCTGAGCCTGAATAGTCACATCAAGGGCTGTAGTTGGCTCATCACAGATAAGAATATCTGGACGGCAGGCAAGTGCAATCGCAATAACGATACGTTGACGCATCCCACCAGAATACTGGAAAGGATACTCGTCGAAACGCTTCTCAGAATCTGGGATACCGACTTTGTTCATGTAGTCGATAGCCATTTCTTTAGCTTCTTGAGCAGTCTTGCCTTGGTGTTTAACGATAACTTCTGTGATCTGACTACCAATCGTTTTGATTGGGTCTAGACTGGTCATAGGATCCTGGAAGATAGTCGCAATCTTAGCACCACGAATCTGTTCCCAATCTTTATGGGAAGCAAGTGCTGTCAAGTCCTGACCACGGTAATCAATGCTACCTTGAGCAATACGACCGTTTTCTTCCAACATTCCTGTGAATGTTTTTGTCAAAACTGATTTTCCTGAACCAGACTCCCCTACCAAAGCGAGAACTTCACCCTCAATCAAATCAACGGAAACTCCTCGAATAGCTGTCAAAACTTTGTCACGAACGTCAAATTCCACGACAATATCTCGAGCAGTCAAAATTACATTTTTATTATTTGTCATTTCTACTCCTATCTATGTGTACGTGGATCACTAGCATCTGCTAAGTTTTGACCAACAATGAAAAGTGACAAGGATACCAAGACCAAAGTTGTCAATGGAATCCAGAAGAGGTAAGCATTTGTCGTTACGTTCTGAGAGTAATCTGAAATCAAACGACCCAAGCTTGGAACTGTAATTGGCAATCCAAGTCCAAAGAATGAAAGGAAAGCTTCGTATGAGATAAAGGCTGGAAGCATTTGAGATGTCGTCGTAACGATAACAGATACCAATTGTGGCATAATGTTTTTTACAACAATCTTAAAGGTTGGTGTTCCAAGTGTACGTGAAGCAAGGTTATACTCCAAGTCACGATAACGCATGATCTGAATACGAATTGAGTAAGCAATACCAATCCAAGTAGTCACACTCATGGCAAAAATCAAGTTCCAGAAACCAGCTCCGATAGAGTAAGTCAAAACAATAACGATCAAAAGTGAAGGAATGTTGTTGATAACGTTGTAGACTTCCATCATGATACGGTCAACTGATTTTGAAATGCCCCAAATACCACCGACAATAACCCCAATTACAAGGTTGATAGATGTTGCGATTACCGAAATCAAGATTGAGTTACGAGCTCCAAACCAGACACCATCAAAGAGTGATTTACCGTTACTATCTGTACCGAACCAATGCTCTGCATTTGGCTTGATAAAACGAGCACTAAAGTCATTAACCTTACTTACATCGTTAAAGTCAAAATCAGAAAACATTGGGTAAATGAAACTCATCAAAACGATGGCAATCAAGATAGCGAGCATGATTACTGTTGATCTTTTTTTCATGAACTGTCTAAAGACAGAACCCCAGTATGAATAGGCAGGTGCATCAATTACTTCAGAGGCATAGTCGTCTCGTTTTACAAACTGAAATTTATCATTACTTATCGTAGACATTATTTGCCTCCTTTCTCTGTCAATTTAATACGTGGGTCAATCATGGTCATCCAAATATCCCCTACAAATAATGAGAAGATAGAGACACAGGTAAAGATAAAGACAAGACCAACTACCATATTGTTATTTGATGCTTTTACAGAGTCAATCAACATTTTACCCATACCAGGGAAGGCGAAGACTGTTTCTGTAAGAGTCGCACCACTAATAACACCAATGATAGATCCAGGAATTCCTGAAACCAATGGAACCATGGCATTTTTAAAGATGTGTTTGTTTGAAATTTCTTTCTCAGACAAACCTTTAGCACGAGCAAAACGAACGAAGTCTTGGGATTGCAAGTCAATCATATAACGACGAATCCAAATCGCCATACTAGGTGCACCAAGTAAGCCCAGAATCACTGCCGGAAGGACATAAGAACGCCAATCTCCAGCACCCAAGATTGGGAATGAATCAGGGAATCCAATTTTAGAACCAATCAAGCGGATGATATAAACTAAGGCAATGGTTGGAAGGGCCAACAAGAATGTTAGAGTTCCAGTAGAAAAACTATCAATCCAAGAATTCTTATGACGAGCCATAGCTGAACCTAGAGGAATGGCAATAGAGTACGAAATTACAAGACCGATTAAACCAGTGATGGCAGAGCTTGTAATCATTGATGGGTACTGATAATTGCTCTCAGTTGCTGTATAAGGATCATCCTTACCATAGTTTGCTACTTCGCGAGCATCAGCCTGACTTGGAGATTTGTAGGTTCTTGAGTAGATATTAACTGAAGATGTTTTCTTACCAGTTGGGAATTGCACTTCTGATGTCTTAGTTTGACCTTGTCCTTGTGTGATAACTTGAAGCACAGGAGTATTAGCATAAGTTGGATATGAATCTCCCAAATTCAAGTTCACAAAGTTTTGGTGAACAAATGGGAACTGACTATTAAAGTACAAGAGGTATTTATGTTTAGTCCCTGAACCTACCAGAGACCAGCCGATAGCGGGATCATTTTCAAAACGCAAATAACGCTCCAAATTTGGATTTTCTGGGTCCTGAATCTTGTTTGTGTGGTCGATATCAAGCAAGTTTGCATAGAATTTAAACACACGTTCAAAAATTGGAATTTCACGTGTCGCATAGAATTGGCCACTTTCTGTGAAGACACCTAAAGTCCAGCCATTACCAAGTTGTTGAACATACTTTTCATAGATAGCTTTATTGGTATCATTTGCTTCAACTGTTACAGAAGAGTCCATACCACTAGCTTTTTCCTGCAACTCTTTCGTATCATAGTATTCGATATAGCCCATGCGTTCAAAAACGGTATTTTCATAGTTATCCCGTTTATCAGCAGTCGTAGCAATTTTATTGTAGTTTGTATCTTGTTTGAAAATCAACTTCCGTGGGACCATCGTATAGATAATCGTGTAAATCAAGGTCGTTACTAAAAAGATAGAAACAAGCGACCGCAAGATACGCATAAAAACATATTTTTTCATATTATTTCCTTTAAAATCCCAAAAGAACCTTCCCCTTGTGGAGAGAAAGTTCTGATGAGCATTATTTATTTGACATGGCTCGCTAATTCTTTTTGAGCTTTTTCATTAGATTCAGCTTTTTCTTTGAGCCATTTTTCGCGAGCTTCTTTGTACTCTTTAGCTGTTACAGTGTTTGCTTGCAATTGTAGATATTTGAAGTAAACGTCTGAACCTTTATCACCAGATTGAGTGTAAGATGCTGAGAATGGTACTACACGAGAGATAACTGGTGCTGCACCACTTGAAGACATAGCAGGAAGGAAGAGTGAGCTATCAGTCAACCAAGCTTGAGCTGCTGCATATTTTTCATAACGAGCCGCAAGGTCGCTTGTTTCATTTCCAGCCTCTTCAACTAATTTATCATATTCTTTCAAACCAACTTGAGCAACTGCTGGGTTAGATGGATCATCATATCCCATGTAAGTCTTAGTTGTTTCGCTATTAGTTGTTTTCAAGATATCTAGGTAAGTTGATGGATCTTCATAGTCAGGGTTCCATCCAACTGCACCTGAAAGATCCCAATCCTCTGCAGCTGCGTTAGCTGCGTAGTAGGTAATATTGTGTAGTTCGTCTGTAGTGATTTGTTGGATATCGATGACTACATTTTCAGATCCAAGAACTGTCTCAACTGATTGTTTGAAAGATTGGATACGAGCGATATAGTTTTTAGCAGTCTGGTCAACTGGAATATCAATACGGATTGGGAATTTCACACCCTCAGCTTCTAGAGCAGTTTTGGCTTTAGCCAATTCAGCTTTAGCTTTTTCAGCATTGAAGAGTCCATCTTGAGCATCAGCAAGGTTTACATTTTTCCACTCATCACCATAAGTAGCAACTTTTTCAGTTACCATATCACCAAATGTTTTACCGTTAGCAGAAACAAACTCTGGTTTTACAAAGAGGTTACGAACGGCAAGAGCTGCTCCCTCTTTACCATTCAGTTGAGCTGAGTATGAAGTACGGTCAAAGGCAAAGTTCAAAGCTTGACGGAAGTCCTTATTAAGAAGGGCTTTCTTAGTAGCAGTCTTTCTTCGTCAGTAGTTTTTGAAGTGTATTTGTATGATTGACGGTCAATGTTGATACCCAATCCACCGATACCAGGACCTTGTGGAGTGTAGTAGATATTGTCTTTGTAGGTTTCTACTACTTTTGAGTAGTTTGAACTTGTTGGGAAAAGTCGAGCATAGCTGTAAGCACCATTTGTGAAGTTACGTTCGAGTGACTCTTGGTCTGAACCATCGTAGTAAGCAAGGGTTACAGTATCCAAATGAACATTATCTTTATCCCAATAATTATCGTTTTTTACAAACTCAATTGAAGATTTAGCTGTCAAACCTCTAAGCAAGAATGGACCATTGTAAAGCAATGATGTTGGGTCTGTTGCCTTTCCAAAGTCAGAACCTTTTGATTTTTCAAATTCTTCGTTCAAAGGCCAGAAAATTGAGTAAGCCATTTTAGTATTCCAGTAAGGTTCAGGCTTATTCAATGTGTATTCAAGAGTGTAATCATCGACTGCTTTGACACCAACTGATGCAAAATCTTTATTGTTTCCAGCTACATAGTCAGCTAAACCTTTAACTGAGTCTTCTGCTAGATACATTGCTGCTGATTTCTTATCAGCTGCGTGTTTCAAACCATTTACGAAGTCTTTAGCAGTTACTTCTGCGTACTCTTCACCATCAGATGTATACCATTTCACACCCTTACGAATCTTGTAAGTGTATGTCAAACCATCTTGAGATACTGACCAGTCTTCAGCGACTGCAGGAGTGAGGTTACCATATTTATCATTCGTAAAGAGACCATCAATACCATTTGAAGTAGCGACTTTTGTACTTTGTTTACCAGAGATAAGGTAGTCCAATGTTTCTGGATCAGCTGTATAAGTATAACCATAGGCTTTTGGTGCTTCAGTATTAGATGATTTTGAAGAACTGCAAGCTGCGAGAACACCTGTTGCAAGTAGGGCTACGCCTGCTACTGCAAAAATCCGACTTTTTTTCATATTACTTAACTCCTCTTTTGAAATTAATAAGATAATGCTTATTATACCACAACCACTTCAAAAAGTAAACGAATTTTCAGAATATTTTGTCGCACACATTTTGAAAGTCGGAAAACTTACATTTTCAGAAAAGAAACTATTGACGAGATCAGATTTTAAAGGTATAATAATAAAAGTTAAGGCGGTATAGCCAAGTGGTAAGGCACGGCTCTGCAAAAGCTTGATCGTCGGTTCAAATCCGTCTACCGCCTCTATGATTCAGAAGACTCCAGTTGGAGTCTTTTTTTTACAAAATGGAGAAGCTTTACTGGCCGAGGACTAGTAAAGCTTCTTTTGTTAATCAGTTTCTTCTTCCAGCTCAATTTCTGTGATTTGAACCTTCAACTTGGTCACACGGCCATTTTTGACTTTGTCATTAGTCAATGTAATGTGTTTGTTGGCACTTTCCAATTCATAGCTAAGCTTTTCAGTTGTTGGAATAGTCCCTACACCCGTCAAATAATAACCAGCGATTGTATCTACATCATCACTTTCAAGTTCAACATCGAAATAACTATTGAAGTCGTTCAAGTTCATCGTACCTTGAACAATGTAGGTATTCTCACCAATAGTGTGAACATAAACCTCAGCACGGTCAGTTTCGTCGTCAATCTCTCCGACAATCTCCTCAAGTAGATCTTCTAGTGTAACTAGACCAGCCATACCACCATACTCATCCAAAAGGATTGCCATCTGTCTTTGAGTGTTTCTAAACTCTTTTAATAAATCATCCACAAAAATCGTTTCAGGTACAAAGAGTGGATCTTGCAAGATTCGCTTCCAGACGATATTGTCAAACCCGCTGACAAAGGCTTCTTTAAGGAGGCTCTTGGTGTGAACTAAACCAATGACATTATCCTTGTCTCCATCATAAACAGGAATACGAGAAAAGTTCTGTTTTAAGATACTTTGGATAATGGTTTGAGTATCATCCTGAATATCGACCATAAAGGCATCTGTTCGGGGAACCATGACTTCACGTGCCATGAGTTCGTCGAGTGAGAAAATCCCCTGCAACATTTCAATTTCATCTGCATCCAAGGTTTCTTCACTCTTAGTTAGCATGTACTCAATCTCATCACGAGTCATTTTTTCATCTGCATCGTCAAATGTCATCGGTGTCAATTGACTCAAGAGATTAGTTGATGCTGAGAGCATCCAAACGAAGGGATTCACAATCTTACCAAGAGCAATAATAAACGGTACTGTTCTGATAGCCAAGGCATCCTTAAGATTTAGAGCAATTCGCTTAGGATAAAGCTCACCAAAAACAATAGAAATATAGGTCAAGAAAGCTAATGATAAGAAGCTAGCTACCGCATAGGCAGTTTCGCTATTCCCCATCCAAGAGGCGATTAACTCTCCAAGTGAATCTGCTAGTTTAGCCCCTGACAAGATCGTAATTAAGGTGATACCAACTTGAATGGTTGATAAAAAGTGATTGGGGTTTTCAAGTACCTTTAGTAAACGGATATAGCGTTTATCTCCCTCTTCAGCTTTTTGCTCAACACGTGAACGACTAAGTGAAACCATGGCCATTTCTGTTGCAGAGAAAAAGGCATTTAAAAAGGTCAAAACAACTAATAAAACAAATTGCAGTAACAAATCCTGACTGCTCGGGTCTTCCATTTTCCTTCTCCTAAATAGTATAATTGAGTCTATTATACCACATTTTTTCTCTTCTACACATTATTTTACGATTTCAATAGTTAATCCCCTATCTGATGTGATAAGGGATTTTTTGTCTATTTGGCTTTGGTAACCGTAACTTGACCTGTTCGGTAGTCAAGCTGAATTCCAGTTTGGACATTCGGAATGACAACGTTAAACTCCAACTCCCCATCAGAGGACTTGGCTTCAATCTGAGAAGCTGACGGCACCAAGTCTTCCTCAGACGCATAGAGCAACGTCACACGGTAACGCACTCGTTTATTCTGATCTAGAGCTTTTCGAACCAAGCTCTCATAGTAATTTTGACCTGTCGAATCTTCTGCACGCGCTTGGTTGGCCCAAGCTGTCTGTACGGCAATGTTTTTAGGATTGCTAGTAGAAGCATCAAAGCCATCTAAACCACCGATTAAGGCATAGCCCAACAAATGCCCTCTATCGACCGCATGGTTGTAACTTCCCTTTAGATTCTTAACCTGATGCCAACCCGCAGGCGTCCAAGATGTTGAACCATTCCCAGTCTCTTCACGATCTTTGTACTGTCTTGTCGCTTTTGACATGAGGGCGTTAGCGACAGTTGGAACCGTCTCCCCACCTACAGTTTTTGTCTTGTTATCAGCATAGGGTTTGCTTGAAACCTTTGCATCCAAATTAGTCTTATTACCATTGACAATAAAGGCTCCTGCTCCATTCCATTCAAGAGAATCCTTAATTTGTTTTTTGATAGAATCCGTCAGGACACTTTCAGCTAATTCTTGACTTGGAGCATCCGATGCTTGCGACTTCTGCTTTACTTGCGTCTGAGGCGCAGAGTTGGAAGCCTGCATCTCCTTGATATAATAACTTCCTGCTGACAAGAGCAGAAAAAGCAAGAGACCTACTAGAGTCTGTCTTGTTTTTTTATTCATATTTCTCCTTACGTTCAATTCCTAGAAAAAGGCTGGTATCCCAGCCTATTTTCCTGTAAATTTCGTGATGAGTTCTTGCCATTTTGCTGGTGACAAAATAGCCCAAGGGTCTTCCCCCTTCCCTAGAATACCATAGCCAATCATCAAACCAATAGCAAGAGCTAAAGCACCTAGAAGGAGAACTACCATAACCAAAACAAAACGACGCAATACATATTTGGCTTCTTTATTCATCTTCATCAGCTTCCACACTTACCCGTTCAATCTTAGCTCCTAACTGAGCCAATTTTTCATGGAAACGGTAGTAACCTCTATCCAAGTGGACAAGTTTCCCAACAACTGTCTCACCTTCAGCCACTAAGCCTGTTAAAATTAAGGCCGCACTAGCACGCAAGTCGGTTGATAGAACTTCTGCACCTTGGAGGCACTGTCCGCCAATAATACGAGCTGTATCACGGATAATTTCTGAGTGCAAGCCCATCCGACGCATCTCTTCTAAATGTTGGAAGCGATTCTCAAACACAGTCTCCACCATAGTTGACTCACCTTGAGCTACCGTCATCAGAGCAGTGAACTGCGCCTGCATGTCCGTAGGAAATCCTGGATGTGGTAATGTCTTAACATGAACCGCCTTTAGCTTATCCCGCTGAGAACGTACACGAATCCCTTCATCCTCATCAATGACTTCAACACCCATTTCGAGCAATTTAGCTATCAAGGGACGGTTGTGTTCCCAAATGGCATCTTGAATCAAGACATCTCCACCGGTCATAGCAGCTGCTACCATGAAGGTTCCAGCTTCGATACGGTCTTGCACAACATTGTGAGTCGCACCGTGCAATTTCTCAACACCCTTAATGGTAATAGTTTCTGTACCAGCACCTTTGACTTTGGCACCCATTTTATTTAGTAGAACAGCTAAGTCTACAATCTCGGGTTCACGCGCCGCATTTTCAATGACAGTAACGCCATTAGCAAGAGTTGCAGCCATCATCAAGTTTTGAGTAGCACCTACACTTGGGAAGTCCATGTAAATGTGAGCTCCGTGCAAGCGTTCTGCCTTAGCTTCGATATATCCTGCCGTTTGAGTAATTTGAGCCCCCATCGCTTCGAGTCCCTTTAGGTGAAGGTCGATAGGGCGACTACCGATGGTACAGCCACCTGGCATAGAAACCTTTGCGTGTCCTACACGAGCCAAGATTGGCCCCAATACTACAATAGAGGCACGCATCTTGCTGACATACTTGTAGGGAGCTTCTTCTGTGATATCCCCAGTTGCATCAACTTCGACAATATGGGTATCCTGATCAAAGTCAACTTGAGCATGCAATCCACGAACCACTTGATTCATGGTAAAGACATCTGATAAGATTGGAACATTTTTTAAAACAGTTTTTCCTTCACTTGCTAAAATAGTTGCCGCTAGCAGAGGCAAAACTGCATTTTTTGCGCCCTCGATGGTGACACTTCCAACCAAGCGATTATCGCCACCTCGAACTACAATTTTTCCATAAAATATTTTCCTTTACTTACAATTTTAGAATAGCGCTCTAATTGCTTCTTGCCAGAGTTGGTAGAGATTTAGGAAAAAGGAACTAATCAGATATCCTAAACCGATACTACACAATACTACCAAGAGTCGAATCTTCCCCGCATTGTCCTTGGTCACCTTTAAAATCTGATCCCATTTAACCAGGTCTTTCAAAAGTTGAAAGACTAGATAAACAAAGAACATATGACTACTAAGGGTAAAAAATAATTGAATCATCGGCCTATTATACCATCTTCTATTTTTCTACGCTAGTTTATGGCTCCCCTACTTTTTAGGGATTATTTTTCAAATAATCAATCGCATCCTGAAGTGTTTTTACTGGAACAATCTTCATGTCTGTTTTAATCATTTCTGCAGCTTCTACAGCCGTATCATAATTACTTTTTGCATGTGGATTGGCCTTTTTAGCTTCTTCAGTTACTGGATTGTTAGGAGCAAAGAAGACTGTTGCTCCTTTTTTAGCTGCGGAGACAACCTTTTTATCAATTCCACCAATATCACCCACATTACCATCTCTATCAATGCTTCCTGTACCAGCTACGATACGACCATTCCGAAGAGTTGGTTCTGCAATCTGTGTATAAATGGATAAACTAAACATAAGCCCAGCACTAGGTCCACCTATACCTGCCGTTGAAAAACGAATCGGGATATCACTAGTCACTTCCGTGCGATCAATCAGGCCAATCCCGATACCATTTTTCCCGTTTTCCAGAGTAATAATTTTCCCTTCGGCAGACTTGATTTGCCCATCTTCTTCATAGGTGACCTTAACCTTATCTCCCAGAGCTTGAGAATTGACATAGTCAACTAAATCTTTAGAACTCTCAAAAGTCTTGTCATTAACTGCTGTTACTGTATCAGCGATGTTGAGAATCCCTTTAAAGGTCGAATTGTCAGTCACAGTTAAAACATAGACCCCAAGGTAGTTGAGTTCTATCTCTTTTCCAGCAGCCTTCAAGCCTTGGTATTTGGCCATGTTCTGCGAAGTTTCCATGTAGAATTGGTTGATGCGGACAAATTCTGCATCTGATGAACCACCTGTCATTTCCTTAGCACTATGAATATCTGTGAAAGGTGTTAGCCAAGCATAGATCAGATGAGCTAGTCTAGCACGTTGAACACCAACTGTTACAAACTGGTAAGAACCTTCCTCTTGATCAGGTTGGTTATTAACTTGTAAGACCTTTCGAATATCTTCAGACGTTCCTGGCACCTCGATATAATAAGGCAGGGGCACCGTAAAAGCGATAAAAGTGATAATGAGCCCAATAATGAGATATAAGGGCCATCTAGTTTTTTTCTTCATTGTTTAACTCCTCTAGGACAGCATTTGGTACATACCCGCTGATATCTTGACCAAATTTCAATAGTTCTCTCACAGCCGAAGAGCTGATGTATACATGCTCTGGGCGACTGTGGAGATAGATTGTCTCCATTTCTCCCGCTAGTTGATGGTTGTAAAAATCAAAACTGGCTTCATACTGAAGATCTGTAGCATTACGCAAGCCACGCACCAAGACCTCTGCACCTAATTTTCTAGCAACATCAACGACTAATTCATCGTGAGAAGCTATGACTTGGACATTTTTCAGATGTGCCACTGCTTTTTCAACAGTTTTCTTTCGGCTCTCTATCGGTAAAAATCCCGTTTTATGTGGATTATAAAAAATTCCCACATACAATTGATCAAAGAGCTTACTTGCACGCTCAATGAGATCCAAATGTCCATTGGTCATCGGATCAAAAGAACCTGTAAATAGCCCAATCTTATCTGACATAAACCGTCACCTTACTAATTCCATATATTTTTTCCTTCCAGATGCCCAAACAGGCGATTTCTTCTGGAAGCTCTACTGATTTATCTGTTTCGCAAACCACCATGACATCCTCTGAAAAAAGATTTCTCTCCGCCATTTTTTCAATGTCAGATACGATTTGTTCTTTTGCATAGGGAGGATCTAAAAAAATTAGATCAAAGACACCATCAACCTGTTCTAATGCACGACTGGATTCCATTTTCAATAATTGAAATTTAGAGGTTTCCTTAGTCATTCGGATATTTTCTGCGACTATGTTCTGGGCTCGGCGATCCTTCTCGACCAGAACGGCACTGGACATCCCTCTTGAGACTGCTTCGATGGATAAACCACCACTGCCAGCATAAAGATCTAGCACCCGCCCACCTTCAAAGTAGGGACCAATCATATTAAAAATAGCGCCCCTTACCTTATCTGAAGTAGGTCGAGTTGTTTTACCGTCCAGCGTCTTTAAAGGACGCCCACCGTAGATTCCTGATACGATTTTCATACCGTATATTATACCAAATTCTTATCAAAAAAAGAAAATCGAACCTTACGGCTCGATTGATTAAAGAATATTCTCGTAAGTATCTCTCACTTCTTGAGGCCAAACACTGGTTTGAACTTCTCCGATATGCTTTTTACGAAGTAGGAACATAGCCATACGAGACTGACCAATCCCTCCACCTATTGTAAGAGGGAATAGGCCATTTAAGAGGGCCTTATGCCACTCAAGTGCTAGACGGTCTTCGTCTCCTGTGATAGCTACCTGACGGCGAAGAGTGTCTTCATCGACACGAATTCCCATTGAAGAAAGCTCAAAGGCTGCACCAAGATTCTCATTCCAAACTAGAATATCCCCATTCAGACCCTTATAGCCATTTTCAGATTCTGTTGTCCAGTCATCGTAGTCCGGCGCACGTCCGTCATGAGGTTTTCCATCTGACAATACACCACCGATACCGATCAAGAAGACTGCACCAAATTCCTTACAAATGGCATTCTCACGTTCTTTTGGAGTCAAATCCGGATAACGTTCGACCAATTCTTCTGTATGGATAAAGGTAATTTGCTTAGGCAAAATTGACTCAATATCATAGCGTGCTTCTACTGCTAACTCTGTTAAACGAATAGCCTTATAAATCTTTTCGACTGTTTCTTTGAGATAGGCTAAATTGCGTTGCCCGTTTGGAATAACTTTTTCCCAGTCCCACTGGTCCACATAGACTGAGTGAGTCGCATCTAGCGAATCTTCGTCTGGACGAAGAGCCTTCATGTGAACGAAGAGACCTTCTCCTTCACCGAAACCAAAACGTGCCAAAGTATGGCGTTTCCACTTAGCAAGCGAATGTACCACCTCGTAGGTTTCGTCTGGAATTTGCAGAACCTTAACAGATACCGGATGTTCAATCCCTGAAAGGTTATCCTGCATCCCGTCTCCAACCTTACTCAAGATTGGTCCCTGCACTTCTACTACCTCTAACTTATCTTTTAAATACTGGGTAAAGGTGTTTTTCACAAAGGAAATTTCTTCCTGTTGATGGATAAAACTTTTCTTCATACATTTCTCCTTTTGAATAATAAGATGATTATACCCTTTTGCCAGTAAAAATGAAAGTAAAAATTAAAAAAAAGAGGCTGGGACAAAAGTCCTAGCCTCTCAATTGTCTTTGGATTGTCGAGCAAGACGCAGTGGTTGAGTGGGCTCTACTACGCTGATTTCATCAGCTTTTACAGCCCTACTCAACTGTGCGGAGGTGGGACGACGAAATCGAATTCTACAGAATTACCGATTTCTGTCCCACTCTCAAAAAATCAATCGTCACTACCGAAAATACGGAGCAAGCTAAGGAATACGTTGATAAAATCCAAGTAAAGACTGAGCGCCAAAGAAACTGCCCAACCTGTTGCAACCTGACCACCTGACTCCTCATAAACATAGCGAATCTTTTGGTTGTCCCAAGCAATCAAACCTGCAAAAACGAAAACCATGATAATGCTGATAATATAGTCAAAAAGGCTACTGTTTAAAAAGATATTGACAATCATAGCTAGTATGAGGCCCACTAAAGTTGCCAACAAGGCACGTCCCATACCGCTCAAGTCCTTCTTAATCACAACTCCGATAAGAGCCATCACAAAGAAGAGAGCTGCACTAGAAACAAAGGCTGTTAAAACAGTACCTGGGGTGTAGAGCGAAACAACGAAACTCAGTGTAAAACCGTTTAAAACGGAATAAAGCAAGAAAATTGGCAAGGCTGCTGGACTATTCTTTAAAGCCATACTACTCGCTACATAGACCAGAGCAACTTCTACAAAGCCCGCAACTATTAGCCATACACGAGCATTCATCATAATTTGAACGAGCAAATCCTGGAAAGTTGTCAACATGAGTCCTGAGACAAGGGCTGATAAGCCAATTCCCAAACCTACAAAAGCATAGACTTTTGCATAAAATTGATTCAAGCCTGAACGTTCTTGAATAATTGTTTGATTCATATCTTTTTCTCCTTATAAAATTTTTTTACTGATTATAACAAAAATAAAATGATTTAACTCAAATAAAACATGAGTATGCCTGCAGCGATAGCAACATTGAGACTTTCCGCCTGGCCCTTCATGCTGATATGAACCAGTTGGTCCGCCTGCTCTGCCATGAATGGACTAATGCCTTGACCTTCATTTCCCATGACCAAGGCGAAGTCCTCTTGACGAGCAAGTTCACGATAATCTTTAGAATTTTGGGACAAGGTAGTTGCTAGAATCAGTAAATCGCTCTTTTTAGCCTTTTCGCAAAATGTTTCAACAGACATGCGATAAATCGGCAAATGGAAATGACTTCCTTGCATGGAGCGAAGAGTTTTGAGGCTATAGATATCTGCTGACTTACTGGAAACAATGACTCCAGAAAAACCTGCCGCATCTGCCGTTCGAATCATAGTCCCAACATTTCCAGGATCCTGCACATCTTCTAAAAAGAGATACTTTCCTTGGCTCAAATCTGGCAACTGCTCCTCTTCCTTTTGGACAATGGCAACAATACCCTGAGGAGTTTGCGAATCTGCTAAATCAAGCAAGATTTCTTCAGTAACAAAGACAGTCTGGGAATAGTCCATTAATTTTTCGCCATACTCTGCAAGGGCAAATATTTTCTCAATCTTTGCACCAGCCTGAATAGCTTCTTCAAACAGATGCCAGCCCTCAATCAAGTAAGAGGTTTTCCGATATTTTTTTTGATGTAATTTTTTGGCATTTTTCACCACAGAATTGGCTTTAGAGGTTATAATAGTCATAGAAATATTATAACACAATCAAGGAGGTTTGGTATGCAAAAGGTTAAAATGATCGCCCAAGGTCGCGTCCAAGGAGTGGGCTTCCGCTGGGGTGTCTATACCCTAGCTCTAGAACTAGGTGGCATTACGGGTCGTGTCTGGAATAACGATGACGGAACCGTTGAGATTCTGGCCCAGGCAGAGTCTTCTGCCATTATGGCTAAGTTTATCCAAGAGATTCGAAAAGGCCCTACCCCATTCTCTAAAGTAACCTACCTAGATGTGCAAATGAGTAACTTTCCATCTTATTCAGACTTCAAAGTCGCAAATTAGGTCTCTAGAACTATTGTATATTTTCCAAAAAAACAGTAGAATAGAAAGGTATAATTTTTAAAGAAGGAATAAAAACAGTGAAATCTATTAAACGTTTTGCACTCTCAGCTATGGGAGTGGCTATGTTGCTTGTCTTGACTGGTTGCGTTCAGGTTGATAAAGCAACAGGTAAGCCAATTGGTCCCGTTTGGGAGTTCTTGGGTGCTCCGATGGGAGAAGCTATCAAGTACTTCGCCAATGATCAAGGCCTCGGTTTCGGTGTTGGAATCATCATCGTAACCATTATCGTTCGCTTGATTATCCTCCCACTTGGTATCTACCAATCATGGAAGGCAACGCTTCACTCTGAGAAGATGAATGCTCTCAAGCACGTTCTTGAACCACATCAGACTCGCCTGAAAGAAGCAACAACTCAAGAAGAAAAACTCGAAGCCCAACAAGCTCTCTTTGCTGCTCAAAAAGAGCACGGCATCAGCATGTTTGGCGGCGTGGGATGTTTCCCTATCCTCATTCAAATGCCTTTCTTCTCAGCCATCTACTTTGCTGCCCAACATACAGAAGGCGTTTCTGAAGCTAGCTTCTTAGGAATTGCACTTGGTTCTCCAAGTTGGCTTCTCGTAGCCTTCGCAGGTGTGCTCTATTATCTCCAATCACTCCTTTCTCTACATGGAGTTGAAGATGAGACTCAAAGAGAACAAATCAAGAAGATGCTTTACATGAGCCCATTGATGATTGTCATGTTCTCAATCTTCTCACCAGCCAGTGTCACACTTACTGGGTTGTCGGTGGTTTCATGATGATTCTCCAACAATTCATCATCAACTACTTGGTTCGTCCAAAACTTCGTAAAAAAGTACGTGAAGAATATGCCAAGAACCCACCAAAAGCAAGTAAATCTTCAGCCACTCGTAAAGATGTCACACCTGAACCAGTCTCAGCTATCACAGCTTCTAACAAGAAGAAAAACAAAAAACGCAATTCTGGCAAACAACATTCTAGATAAAAAATAAAAGGCTTAGCATTTCAGCTAAGCCTTTTCTATTGTAGAAAAGAGGTCGGAATAATAAATCCCAACCTCTCTTTTTATCCATGTACACGTTTCATGTAATCTTGATAACTTTCTGTATCCATCAATTCCTTAGCGTTCTTCACACGCTCTGCTGTCGGAGGCTTAACTCCTTCAAGAGAATACGGAATCCCAAGCTCACGCCACTTGAACTCACCCATAGTGTGGTAAGGTAAGATTTCAAACTTATCAACATTTTTAAGAGTTTTTACGAACTTACCAAGTTCAATCAAATCTTCATCTCGGTCTGTCAATCCAGGCACGAGAACGTGACGAATCCATACAGGTTTACCGATTTCTGACAAGTATTGAGCACATGCCAAGATATTTTTGTTGGTTTGACTAGTCACAATCTTGTGTTGTGCTTCGTTAATTTCCTTGATATCAAGGAGTACCAAGTCTGTAACAGCCATCAATTTGTTGAATTTTTCTAGATAGCGTGGTTTATTACGGAATGGAAGAGCACAAGTATCCAAGGTACAGTGGATACCTTTTTCTTTTGCCTTAGTAAAGAGGGCAATCAAAAAGTCAATCTGAAGTAGCGCTTCTCCACCACTGACTGTAATACCACCTTTTGTCCCCCAGAAGCCACGATAACGGAGGGCTTCTTCTAGAACATCGTCCACTGTTCGTTCACGAGATTTATTGGTTTCCATAGCCCATGTATCTGGGTTATGACAGTACTGGCAACGCATCTGACATCCTTGAAGAAAGACAATAAAACGAATCCCGGGTCCATCTACCGACCCAAAACTCTCTGTTGAGTGTACCATTCCTGTCACTTGTCCATAATCAATTGTTTCTTCAGTCATATCGTTCCCTTTCTTGAAACCGTTTTATAGCTTTATTATATCATGCCTGAAAGGAAAAACCACAGATTTTGCCTATTTTTTAGAAAACAATCTGTTTTTCACTTTCAACTTTCATGATTTTCAAAAATTTACTCATCCTTGTCAAAATCAAACCCATAGAGAGTCGCAAAATAATCCTCTGGTCGCTCTGCTCGGCGGATCAAGCGTGCTCCACCGTCCTCTGTATAGAGAATTTCTGCCGAACGAAGCTTGGCATTGTACTGGTAGCCCATAGAGAAGCCATGCGCACCTGTATCATGAATGACTAACAAATCACCAATTTCTGTTTGAGGTAGTTCACGATTAACTGCAAACTTATCGTTGTTTTCACAGAGAGAGCCAACAACATCAACTACTTCAGTCTGACCATCAGGATGCATCATATTAGTAATGTGGTGATAAGCACCATACATAGCCGGTCTCATCAGGTTGACAGCTGACGCATCTACTCCTAGATAAGTACGATAGGTTTTCTTTTTATGAGTAACTTTTGTAACGAGAATGCCATGAGGTGCCAACATAAAACGTCCTAGTTCTGTAAAGATCTTAACCTGACCAAGGCCTGCTGGTGTCAAAACCTCTTCATAAACCTGACGAACTCCCTCACCAATCAAGGCGATGTCATTTGGTTCCTGGTCTGGACGATAGTTGACCCCGATCCCTCCAGAAAGATTGATAAAATCAAGCGATATACCCAATTTATCCTTGATTTCTACGGCCAACTCAAAGAGCTGGCGAGCTAATTCTGGATAGTAGAGGTGGGTCACTGTATTTGAAGCTAGGAAGGAATGAATCCCAAAGGTTTTTGCTCCCTTTTCTTTCAGAATGGCAAAGGCTTCAAAGAGTTGGTCCTTGGTCATCCCAAACTTGGCTTCACCAGGATTATCCATAATGTCCGTACCCAGTTCAAATACGCCACCAGGATTGTAACGGCAAGAGATAATCTCAGGAATTCCTGCCGCACGCTCTAAATGCTCAATATCTTCGAAGGCATCCAAGTTAATGGTAGCTCCCAATTCACTGGCATAAGCGTACTCTTGGTCTGGAGTGTTATTGGATGAGAACATCATGTCTGAGCCTGCAAACCCAAGCTTGTGACTCATTAAAAGTTCGACATAACTAGAACAGTCCACTCCACAGCCTTCTTCTTGTAAGATTTTTCCAAAATAGCCGGTGTCGGAGTCGCCTTGACAGCAAAGTATTCTTTAAAGCCCTTATTCCAAGAAAAGGCCTTGTTTACTGCGCGTGCTTTCTCGCGGATTCCCTTCTCATCATAAAGGTGAAAGGGAGTCGGGAACTCGGCAACAATTTTTTTCCAAGTACTCACGGTTAATAAATGGTGTTTTCATAGGTCAGCTCTCCTTTACATCGACTGGCAAAGAAAGGCTGGGACAACCGTTCCAACCTTTGTATTTTAAGTTATTTCTTATTTTTTTCTGTATCGAAGATATTTCCAACTTCAACTTCAATTTGTTGGTTCTTCACATCAATATTTGTGACTCTCAAGAGTGACTTGTAGTCGAACTGTTGTTCACGGTCTTCCTGTGCATTATCAGCAAAGACAGCTACACCAGCCAACTCTGAATCAAACTCAGACAAGAGGCTAATCATCCCGTTAATGGTTCCTCCACCCTTCAAGAAGTCATCAACGATCAAGACACGACTTCCTGCTTTGAGGCTACGTTTTGAAAGGAACATCTTTTCGATACGGTCACTAGAACCTGAAACGTAGTTGACACTTACAGTTGAACCTTCAGTGATTTTCAAGTCGCGACGGACAATGACAAATGGTACGTTGAGGACATTTGCCACTGCGTTTGCAAGCGGAACCCCTTTGGTCGCTACCGTCATAACGGCATCAATCTTCTGATCCATAAAGCTCTTAGCAATAATGCGACCGATATTTTTCAAAATAGCTGGAGTGCTCAATAGGTCAGATAAATAAATGTAGCCACCCGGAAGAATGCGGTCACTCTCTGAAAGTTTATCACGAAGCTCTTCGATAATCGTTTTAGACTCAAGAGTAGAGATCGATGGTGTAAAAATAACACCACCACCAGCACCTGTCACCGTTTGAATATGTCCGATTTCAATCTCTTCAAAAGCACGTTTGATGATGACGATATCTTCTGAAATAGAAGACTTGGCAGATTCATACTTTTCCGCAAAGGTGTTGAGACTGGTTAATTTGTATGGATTGTTGATCAAGTAATTGGAAATCACAACCATCCGATCACTTCTTCTTAATTTCATTATGCATTTACCATTCTTTTTTATTTAGTCTTTTTCTCATTATATCACACTAGAGTTAAAAAAACGAACTTTATTACCTAAATAAAGCTCATTTTTTAGTTTCTAGTCTAATTTTGGCTTATAAAAGGAACGATTGTCCATGGCAAAGACCTTATTGGTCATTTCTCCCTCATCAACTAAGGCGAGAGCCGTTGACATCATCATCATACTTGCGTCCAGATTGTCAATCATGTGAATGATTTCTGCCTCCATGATTCGTGGACGAACAGGACTACCATACTCAAGGAGACCATGGTGACTGAGAATGACATGGCGAAGAAGGACAACCTCTTCTTTGGTATCATCGATTCCAAGCTCCATTACCGCTTTGGTAATTTCACTATCAATCAAAGCAATATGACCGATAAGGTTTCCTCTTACTGTGTACTCTGTCTGGTCGGGACCTGTCAACTCAATAACCTTGGCCAGGTCGTGCAACATAATCCCCGCGTAGAGCAAGCTCTTATTGAGCTGAGGATAAATATCTGCTATCGCTTCTGCCAAACGAACCATGGTTGCTGTATGGTAGGCCAGGCCTGTTTCAAAGGCATGGTGGTTGGTTTTGGCGGCCGGGTAGGAATAAAACTGCTTGTCGTACTTGGCATAAAGACTTCTGACGATACGTTGCCAGATAGGATTTTCAATTTTGAAAATCATCTGTGACATATACTCACGAATCTCTTTGGCATCAACTGGAGATTTAACCTTAAAATCAGCTGGATCATTGGGTTCACCGGGTTGAGGCAGCCGAAGGGTAATTTGATTGACCTGAGGGGTGTTATTGTAAACCTCTCGGCGACCTTGCATATGAACAACCTTACCTGCAGTAAAGGCCGAAACATTATGTGGTTGAGCATCCCAAAGTTTGCCTTCGATTTCCCCACTATCATCTTGGAAGGTAAAGGCTAGGTAGTTTTTCCCAGCTCGGGTTTGTCTAAGATCAGCTGACTTGATTAGGTAAAAACCTTCAAAATGCTCATCTTTCTTCATGTGACTAATCTTCATATTCTTCCTCATCTTCTTGGAACTGGAGTAGATCAAGCGCAGGCTCACCTTCTGACAATTCAATATGTCGGAGCGTTCGCTCGATAGCTGTAGTACGACGGTTTAATAAATCATCAATATTGCCAGAGGCATGTTGGAGATGTTTGTGCCTTGACCAGAATCCCACCAAACTTGCCAAATTCAGTCTTGACACTAGCAAGGGTTTTACTGATATGGTCGGCACTCTTTTGGATATTCAGAGTCTTGAAACCAACTGATAGAGAATTGAGAAGGGCTGACAAGGTACTTGGTCCAGCAACGATAATCTGCTCCTCCCGTCTCAAACCATCAAAGAAAATCGGATTTCTAACGATTTCTGAGTAAAGACCTTCTGTCGGAACAAACAAGACTCCAAAATTGGTTGTCCGTGGCGGTGCTATGTACTTGCTCTTGATATCTTTAGCAAAACGTTTAACACTTGCTAGGAGAGACTTACGACAGCGCTCAATCTCGTCCTTGTCACCTGCTTCATAAGCCTCTTCTAAGCGGTAATAATCCGCCAGCGGAAACTTGGAGTCAATCGGTAGGTAAACATATTCTTGGTCTCCTTGCCCAGGCAACTTAATAGCGTATTCCACACGTTCACTCGAGTTTTCAACAGTTGCAAATTCTCGTTCATACTGGGCAGGTGTCATGATATCTTCAATAATCTGTCCCAGTTGCAATTCTCCTAGAATACCTCGAGTCTTAGTTCCGGAAAGAACTTTATTTAGCGCACCAACATCACGCGCCACCGTCTGCATTTCTCCAAGACCTCGATTGACAGACTCCAGTTGCTTGGAAACTGTCTCAAAAGAGGCTTGCAAACGCGTCTGCAAGGTCTTTTCTAACTTTTCCTCGACCGTTTGGCGCATCTGCTCTAAACGTTGCTCATTTGACTCCTGCAAGGCCTGTAGTCTTTGGTCAGTCTTATCTCTGGTTTGGAGGAGGTTTTCATTCATCTCCTGTCGAACCTGGGTCAGACCTTGGTGCAATTCGATTCGCACCTCCTGCAAACGGTCGCTAACAGCTACTTCAAGATTTTTTTGGTCAATCTGACTAGCTTGTCTGGCTTGTTCAAATCGATAATCTAACTGGTCTGAGAGATTATCTGCCTGGTCTTCTAAACTTTTGGTCAGGTATTTCTCCTGCTTGTCCTGCCTTTGCCAAATGAGAAAGAGGCCGACTAGGTTAGCAATTAGTAACAGTAGTAATATAATCTCCATCCTATCTCCTGTCCTTGCTATGTAGTACAACCACATAGCCATCTGGGCAAGTCACCGAAACTTCCCTATCTATATATTCGTTAGAAGCGTAAACTTTCTTAAAGAAAAAATTCGCCTCAGTCAATTCATACTTGGCTCCGATAATAGTCAACTGACTATCCCGAACCGGCATAAAGGCCAGATAATCATAGTCCGAACGTGGCTCTAGTTGACTGGTACCTTCTGGACAATAGGCAATCAAGTTTTGCCCATCCTCAATCTCTATTTGACGCATATAGGGCGCCAATTTAGGATTGCTGGGTAGAAAGACATTGGCCAGCATATGATCGATGCGACCACCTAGGGCTCCAAAAATGGTCACCTGAGCCTGAGGATTTTTTTCAAAAATCGTTAACAGTGCTAGTTCTAGATCGGTATCATCCTTCTCTGGCTGAGCTTGGACAAAGTGCTGGGCACGTTCTTGAATCAACTGACGTTCTTCTACAGTCACAGAATCAAAATCCCCAACTGCTAAAGCAAGAGCAAGTTCTTCTTCCAATATCCAGAGTGAGCCTCGATCTACACCGACAAAACAGTCAAAATCTGTCCGGTAGTGACCGCGGTCTCCCCCTGCAAAAACTGCAGCTTTAGCCCAGTTGATTTCTGAGAGCTTGCACTCGTTCATTGACATCTCCCTTAAAGACATAAGATCCCGCTACAAAAACTGTAGCGCCAGCTTCTTTGGCTTGAGCAATGGTTTGGTCATCAATACCACCATCGACTTCGATTTCAAAGTTCAAGCCTTTTTCCTCACGAAGGGCAACTAACTCACGAATCTTATCCATGGTTTCAGGCAGAAAAGCTTGCCCACCAAATCCAGGATTAACCGTCATGACCAAAACTTGATCAACTAAGTGAAGAACGTGCTTGATAGCTTCAACAGGCGTTCCAGGATTAATGACAACTGAAGGCTTGACCCCTAGGGAACGAATCTTTTGGAGAGCGCCATGGATATGAGGTGTTGCCTCTACGTGAATGCTGATGATATCTGCCCCTGCACGCGCAAAGTCTTCTAAATGATGTTCAGGATTAGAGACCATCAAATGACAGTCAAAGACCATCTTACTATGAGGACGAAGACTTTCGACCACACCTGCGCCAAAGCTGATTTGTGGCACAAAGTGACCATCCATGATATCGATATGGGCATATTCTGACCCAGTTGCTTCTAGGCGTTTGATTTCACGTTCAAAGTTGGCATAATCTGCTGCCAGAATTGACGGAGCAATCTTGTATTGAGACATAGGTTTCTCCTTATTTTGGAATTTTTTTGCTGACTTTTTTATAGGTTTCTCTGCGATTTTCAATCTCACTGAGGAATTGTAGATAGTTGTCGAAACGGAAGTTTGCAATGATGCCCTCTTCTACTGCAGGTTTAACCGCGCAAGAAGGTTCGTGGGTATGCGTACAAGTACGGAACTTGCAGTCTCGACTGACACTAGCAATCTCTGGAAAAGCCTGATTCAGGTCCTCTGCTGTTGACACTTCATAATCCAGAGATGAAAATCCTGGCGTGTCTGCTATTTTCCCACCATTGAGATTGTAAAAACTAACAGCTCGAGTAGTATGGCGACCACGACCCAGACTATCTGAGATTTCTCCCGTCTCTAGATTGAGGCCAGGTGCAATTTTATTAAGGAGGGTTGACTTTCCAACACCTGTCTGCCCCATGAAGACCGTAACCTTGTCCGTCAACAAGGGCAAGAGTTCCTCTTTACTAGTCACAAAGTCATATCCGATGGTACGATAGGTCTGCTCGTAAAAATCCAGTTCTCCTCGATCTTCCAGTAAGTCCATCTTGGAAATATAGACGATAGGATGAATCCCCTTGTGCTCTAAAAGAACCAAGAACCGATCCAGCAAATTGCTGTTAAAATCAGGTTCTTTAACGGACATAATGACAACGGCCTGGTCAATATTGACAATAGGTGGGCGAACCAGACTATTTTTTCGTTCATGAATTTCTAAAATATAGCCTTCTGAGTTCTCTTCCGCAGAAAAATCTACCCAATCTCCAACATAGGGTGTATGGCCTTTTTTACGAAAATTCCCACGCGCGCGTGTTTGATAAACCTGACCATCACTTTCCACATAGTAGAAACCCGCTAAGGCTTTAATGATTTGTCCCTGCATCTTAGAGCCCTTGTCCTTTAAGCGCATCTGCTAGACTGGCAAATTCTGCCAAGCTGAGAGCTTCTCCACGTACAGATGGTGACAAGCCTGCTTGGTCCAAAGCCTTGGTCAATTTATCCTTAACTTCCTCGGTCTTCCCAAAGTAACCTGTCAAGTTGTTCCACAAGGTCTTGCGGCGATGGGTGAAACTAGCCTTGGAAACCTTAAAGAAGAAGTTCTCATCTTTTACTGCTACAGCCGGTTCTGGACGACGTACCATTTCAGGATAGCTGAGTCCACATTTGGTGCTGGCACAAATACTGTACGAGGTACAATAAAGGCAACCTTGGCTGTCATGTAGTACTGAACCGCAATCGACAAGCTACCGTAAGCCTTGGTGTTAGGCTGGGCTGAGATACGATCCGCCACTTCTTTTTGCATCATGACCACAAACTCACTAAAAGGAATACCACTTTCAATCAAGTGCATGAGAATAGGGGTCGTGATGTAGTAAGGTAAGTTGGCTACTACCTTAATAGGTAAGTCAGGATTTTTGAAATTCTGGATATGCTGCGCCAAGTCAACTTTGAGAATGTCCTCGTTAACTACGGTCACATTATCAAAATCACGTAAGGTATCCGCTAGGATTGGTACCAAGCGATGGTCAATCTCAAAGGCCATAACTTCAGCTGCACGCTCAGCCAAAAATTCCGTCAAGGCACCAATCCCTGGCCCGATTTCGATGACATTGACCTGGTCATCAATTTCAGCCGTATCAACAATTTTTTGAAGGATATTGGTATCCGTCAGGAAATTTTGCCCGAAGGACTTTTTAAAAGTAAAGCCGTGACGCTCCAGCACTGCCTTGGTCACGCTATAATCTGCAATTCTCATTTATTCTCTTTTCTAATATTAAAGAACTTTCTAATCTTGAGCTCTTCTCTCTTGTTTCTCGCTGAGTTCCTGCATCTCTTCAAAAGATTCCTGGCTAACATAAGCACCAGCTTCATAGTATTCCGTTGGGTTTATGGCATAGTCAAAGCCTTCAATCATGCCTCCCGCTTCTTCAATCATGCCATTCCATTTTTCGTCAAAGACCATTCGCAGACGTTTCCAATCAGTAAATACTGGAATTGAATTTCGTCCATCTTTTCCCTCTCTAACGGGAATATTAAAGTTAGCGTCTTTTTCCAAAACAAAGGAATTCCCTTCTGAATTATCCTCTGGGAATCCTGATGCCGCATCTAATGGAAGCAAGAATTTTGCTTTAGGCATAGCCATAGAGAAGAACTTGTAGTAAAGCCCATAAACTAGTTCTTGCTCTTCTGTAGTCGGTTGATCCATCTGCCCCATCAAGAGCATCCATCTTACCAGGTCAGGATTCATTACAGGAACTTGTATTTCTGGCAAATTAGAATAATCTGGTTTTGGAACCAAGGCCGAGGCACTGACGCTAACTTCCTTGGAATTAAAGATTACTCCCAAGGCACCATTTAAGTAAAAGGCTGTCCCAAGAAAATTCTCAATCCCTTTTTTATCTTCCGTATTTTCAATCAGTTTTACGACTGAATTTGGTCGACTATCGATGGTTTCCTGAAATTGGCGATACCAAGATGGTGTCAAAAGCATAATCATGGGATCAGTACACAGATAACCTTCCTCACCTCTGTCATAGGTCGTTGAGAAAAGGTAAGGTTCGCCTGTTTTTTTCCGAATAAACTGCATAAACAGAATCTGCTGCTAACAACTTGTCTTTGACGATTTCCGCTAAACGTTCCAACTTGCGAGTGTTGGCTTGATAGCTTTCTTCGCTTTCAGTTTCCTGATTTTTGACGGCATTTCCATAAAAAGAGACGTAAAAACCTCTACACTGTCATCAAGGCTAGCTGCCAAATAGTCTTCATTAGTCAATTGACCCTCTTGGATGGCTACAAAAGCACGATAAAGAGCATCTGAATAGCTAGATAATTTTTTTGCTCTTCCTCAATACCTGAACTAAAAGAGCACACTTCCCTTTTTTTCAATTTATCCAAAGAAGGAAGCCTATCAACCACTAGATGCGCGAGAACTTCATCAGTAAGACTATCGGCATCTTTGTTTTTGACTGCTAAGTTTTTTTACCTCTACAGTACCAAGAGCCTCCATTCCTTGGTCAGGATTGCAAAACTGCAACTGATCCCCAACCTTGAGCCTACCTTCTAAACTCCCAACAATCAATAATTGATTCTTTTCCTTCATCGGGAGAAAGTCCAAAACTCCCACACATGCATTGTTTTTAGACTCTTCTTCCGCTTCCGTCTTTTTCAAATAGTCAAAGATTCCCATTTTTTCTCCTTGTTGTTACTACTCCTTAGCAGTTTAGACAAGAAATGATGTTGTCAATACTCTTATCTAAGTCTTGCTATCAAGTAGCCTTTTATCTCCTGTTAACCAGCATATGATTACTTCTATTGTATCATATTCCCTTGGTATTTTGGGGCAGTTTCTCAATTCTCATACGATTTCATAGTCTCTTCAACTTCTGCCAAGCTGATCCCAAATAATTCCAAACGCTTGAGAAGTTGTTTCCCATTGGAATAACCGATACGAAGATTCTCTCCTAGATATTCTCTGCGTTTTCGGCTATCCGCTCCTGCTAGAAAACCTAGACGAATCAAGTCACTACGGCTAATATCAAAGTCGCTTTCTGCTTCAAACTGCTCAGTGACTTGTTCTAGTGCTGTTTTCAAGTCTTCGTAACTGGCATGTTCGATTCCTAGGGAACGTCCTTTGGTCTTGGACTTAGGCACTGCCTCATCACGTTTGAGAAAGGCGTGTTGAACTGTCGGAATGGCAGTCAGAATCATACGACGGATGCGTTCCCCGTTAAAATCGGGATCTGTAAAGACAATCACCCCATGAAGTTCATGTAGGCGTTGGATACGCTCAAGGTCCTGCTCATTGATAGCAGAACCACGAGTCTCATAAGTCTCAACATCAAAGTAGCGTTTTAAATTAGCCGTATCGTCACGCCCTTCGACTACGATGATTTGGGAAATTTTCTCTTTCATGATTTACGTTCCAATCCAAAGATGCCTTCTGCATTAGCACTTGTCACAGCTGCCAATTCTTCTGTCGTCATACCACGCAAGTCTGCAATAAAGTCTACTACATAGCGCGTGTAAGCTGTCTTATTTTCACGCCCACGCTTGGGTACTGGGGCTAAATAAGGCGCATCCGTTTCTACCAAAATCTTATTCAAGGGCAGCTCTTTAGCTGCTTCCTGAATATCTGTTGCCTTCTTGAAAGTCACCACTCCAGAAAAGGAAATAGTCATTCCAAGCTCCACGAACTTCTCTGCCCAATCCAAAGAACCTGAGAATGAGTGCATAATCCCGCCACGAGGACCAACTCCCTCACTCTTAATAATCTCATAGGTATCTTCTAGCGCATCACGGGTGTGAACCACAAATGGTAAGTCTAGTTCCTTAGACAGCTGGATCTGACGACGGAAAACTTGCTCCTGCACTTCTTTAGATGCTGTCATCCAGTGGTAGTCCAAACCAATCTCACCCAAGGCAACAACTTTAGGATGTTTTAGTTTTTCTAGCAAATAATTCTCAACATCCTCTGTATAGGTCCCTGCCTCTGTTGGATGCCAACCAATCGTCGCATAGAGTTGGTCATACTTATCTACTAGTTCTAAGGCCCGCTCAATGGTCGGTTTGTCAAATCCAACGATATTCATCCGAGTTACACCCATTTCAGCCGCTAAGGCAAGTTCTTCTTCTTCGCGTCCCAAAAATTCTTCCACATTCAAGTGGGTATGAGTATCAAAAATCATTTATATTCCCTCGTTTTTCTACCTTCTATTATACCAAAAAAACTAGTCTCATCCTTATAGGAAAAAATATTTTGAAATCATTCATTTTTTCTTGACTGCTTATTTTCATAGCAGTATAATAACTCTTGTTGAAATTTTCAGAAAAGGGAAGAAAATGTTTACAAAACTAAAATATACTTTTATTGGTCGTCCCCTTAAGTCCTTAACTGAAGGCGAGGGAGGACTACTTGGAAAAACACAGGCACTTGCAATGCTTTCAAGTGATGCCCTATCTTCTATCGCTTATGGACCTGAACAGGTCGTTCTTGTCTTGGCTAGCCTATCTCCGCTTGCTATTTGGTGGAGTCTCCCTATCGGCATTTTTGTCCTCTTGCTACTTGCTAGTCTAACCATTTCTTACCGACAAATCATTCACGCCTACCCTCAAGGTGGGAGGTGCCTATATGGTAACACGAGAAAATCTTTCTCCTGAGCTCAGGTTTGATTGCCGGTGGAAGCTTGCTTGTTGACTATATGCTAACAGTAGCCGTATCCGTGGCCGCAGGAGCTGATGCGATCACAGCAGCACTTCCTGCTCTCCATCCCTACAACCTCCACATCTCCATTTTTTTGGTCTGTTTACTCATGCTTTTTGAATCTGCGAGGCTTGAGGGAATCTGCTAGTTCTCTGATGATCCCTGTCTATCTCTTTATCTTTAGTACGGTCTTCCTCTTATTGTTTGGTATCTTCCAGCTATTAACAGGTTCTCTCAGCTATCATGCAACATCCTCTATTGGTCAAACCGTCCCAAGTCTCTCAATTGTCCTAATTTTTAAGAGCCTTCACCAGCGGTTCAGCTTCATTAACCGGGGTTGAAGCTATCTCAAATGCTGTTCCATTTTTCAAGACCCCTAAAGAAAAGAACGCAGCTCAAACACTGACCATCATGTCTCTGATTCTTGGATTTCTCTTTGCAGGAATTACCTTCCTTAACTACTGGATGGGGATTACACCTCAACACGGAGAAACAATCCTCTCACAAATGGCTAAAGGGATTTTAGGGGATTCAGCTCTCGGTCAGATTGTTTATTATCTATTCCAATTCTCAACTGCCCTAATTCTAGCCGTTGCTGCAAATACTGGTTTTTCTGCCTTTCCAATGTTGGCTTACAATATGGCTAAGAACAAGTACATGCCCCATCTCTTTATGGAAAAGGGAGACCGCCTTGGTTACTCAAACGGTATCTTAACCTTGGCCTTTGGTGCTATAATCCTTCTGCTCATTTTTAATGGAAATACAGAACGTTTAATTCCTCTTTATACTATCGGAGTTTTTGTTCCTTTTGCCCTTTCTCAAACAGGAATGATTCGTCATTGGAAAAAAGAAAAAGGCTCTCATTTCTTAAAATCTGCCTTTGCTAATATCCTCGGCGCTATCATTTGTTACGCTATCGTCCTTATTCTACTACTCTTCAGGCTTGGGGATATCTGGCCATTCTTCCCAATTATCCTGGTCCTAACCTTCCTATTTCTGTCCATCCACAGTCATTACCAAAAAGTGGCCAAACAACTTCGACTCTATGAAGGAATTCAAAAGCAAAGCTACGATGGCAATGTCGTCCTTGTCTTAGTAGGAAATGTTACTCGAGTCAGTGTTGGAGCGATTAATTACGCTCAAAGCATAGGAGATGAAGTTTTGGCCATGCACATTTCCACCAAGGAAACCGAAGAAAAAGACCAAGAAATCCTCCAAGAATTTGCCGACTACTTCCCAAATATTACTCTAAAAAACATTAATACTAGCTATCGCGATATCATTACTCCTGCAGTCCGCTATGTTCGAAAGATTTCTCAAGAAGCAAAGAACAAGAACTACACGGTTACAGTTCTTGTACCCCAGTTTATCCCTAACAAACCTTGGCAAAATATCCTACACAATCAAATGAGCCTCAAATTAAAATATGCTCTCAGATGGCACGAAGATGTCGTCGTTGCCAGCTATTCATATCATTTGAAAGAATAAAGAAAAGGCATTACCAGAACCAACAAGCTCCTGGTAATGCCTTTTTTCTGAATCTAGTCCCTAAAATTAGACTTATACTCAATGAAAATCAAAGAGCAAACTAGGAAACTAGCCGCAGGCTACTCAAAAGCACTGCTTTGAGGTTGTAGATGAAACTGACGAAGTCAGCTCAAAACATGGTTTTGAGGTTGTAGATAAGATTGACGAAGTCAGTTACCTATACCTACGGCAAGGCGACGTTGACGCATTTTGAAGAGATTTTCGAAGAGTATTAAAATTTTATTGATAACCTTCTTCTATCGAACGTGGTTCGCCAAATCTTCTTGGGCTTTTTTATTAGACTCAGCCTTTTCTTTTTGCCATTTTTCATAAAGTTTTTGGTACTGTTTAGCTGTCACAGGTTCCTTTTGCAATTCAACATATTTGTAGTTGTCCGCATCTCCCTTGTGCCCAACAAACGAGAAGGCACCTGTAAACGGAATTGTCTTACGGAAGATTGGATTAGCCCCTCCACTTTGAACTGGTAGGAAGAGAGCACTGTCTGTCAACCAAGCTTGAACTTCGGCAAATTTTTCATAACGTGTTTGCGTATTTTCATTCTCTTTATCTGCCGCATCCAACAACTCCTTGTAGGTAGCTAGACCAAGTTTTTCTTTGACTTCATTGTCTTTTCCTGGAGTCAAGCCAAGATTTTTCAACTGAGAACCAGAGTCTGGATCCAAAAGGTCAAGATAGGTTTTCGGATCTGAAAAATCTCCGCTCCATCCTGAGATATCGATGTCATAGTCCTTTTGATCGGCGGTATCCGCAAAGAAGGTGGCATTGTCTTTCTCATCTGGAGACAATTGAATGATATCAATCACAACATTATCTGATCCAAGCGTTGCTTCAACGGTCTGTTTGAAGGAGCTTGCTTGCTGAACATCCAACTTAGCAGTCTGATCAACCAACATATCCAAGTGGATAGGGAAGGTCACGCCTTCTGCTTGCAAACTTTCTTTAGCCTTGGCAAATTCAGCCTTAGCTTTTTCAGGATCCAAGAAAGCAGCTTGAGCATCGTTCAGATTGATATTAGACCACTCTGTACCATAGTTGACCATCTTTTCATTGACAGCATCTCCAAAGTTTTTGCCACCGATTTGAACAAAGTTACTTGGTGTGACTGTGTTTCGAAGGATTCGGTCAGCTCCATCTTCTCCATTCGTCTGGGCAGCATAGGCATGACGGTCAAAGGCAAAGTTAATAGCCTGACGGAAGTCCTTATTTTGCATCGCTAATCTAGAATCCGTCTTTTCTTTATCCGTCTGTTTCAAAGTCTGATTGTAACTTTGACGATTGACATTGAAGAGATAGTAGAAGGTTATAGCATTTTGAGGGGTATAGGTAATCTTATCTTCATTCCCTTTTTTCAATTGATCAAACACAGAACTTGTCGGGAAGATACGACCATCTGTGTAGTTGCCTTCCAAGAAACCTCTAGCCAAACTATCCTGATCAGAACCGTCATAGAAGGAAAGTTTTACTTTCTCAATCTTCACATTGTCCTTGTCCCAGTAATTTGGATTCTTTTCAAATTCAATCAAAGATTTTGATGTGAATGATTTAAATAAGTAAGGCCCATTTGACAGGATACTAGATGGAGTTACACTTCCAAATTCATCCCCCTTAGATTTCAAAAAGGCTTCATTGACAGGACTTAAAATGCCACCTGTTGTCTTAGAATTCCAATAGGACTCTGGCTTGTTTAAGGTATATTGGAGAGTATAGTCATCGACTGCCTTGATACCGACAGTTTCAAAGTCTGATGATTGCCCCTCAACATAGTCCGCCAAACCTTTGATAGAGTCTTGCACCAAGTACAAGTTTTCTGCCTTTTTATCCGCAGCATACTTGAGACCTGTCACAAAGTCATGAGCTGTTACTTCAGCATATTCTTCTCCTTCAGAGGTATACCACTTAACACCTTGGCGAATTTTGTAAGTATAAGTCAATCCATCTTTTGATACTGTCCATGATTCAGCCATGGAAGGAACCAAATTGCCATACTTATCATTTTCCAACAAACCATCAATCAAGTTTGTCGTAATGCTAGAAGTCGAGCCACGTGTCGAAGTAATGTAGTCTAGTGTATCTGGATTGCTAGCAAATACATAAGAGTAGGTTTTATCAGATGCATTTGACTGTGTCGAGTTACAAGCTACCATCAAGAAGCTTGCACTCAAAAGCCCAGCTCCTAGTAGAAGGATTTTTGATTTTTTCATAAATATTCTCCATTTTTGTAGTATATGAAATATTATACACTATTTCAGAAAAAATAGAAAGCAAATGCAGGCCATCATTTAGGGCAAAACAAAAGCCAGTAGACTCGAGTTCCTACTGACTTCATTGTTGAATTTGTTTGGATTATGCAGCCAAAACTTTGCGTCCTTTACGACGACGAGCTGCCAATACGCGACGACCGTTTTTAGTTGACATACGGTTACGGAATCCGTGTTTACGCGCACGACGTAGTTTACTTGGTTGATAAGTACGTTTCACGATGAATACCTCCTCATAGATTTTGTATTCGTTTAGCCGGCTATAAAGTGATCAGTTACTAAACATACTTTACTATTCTATCTGATTCTTTTGCATTTGTCAATAGCCCTGACAAATGTTTCCAGCTTTTTTGCTATGAAAGCCTTATCTACGATACTGTTTCAAGAAACGGGTCATCTTTTCTTGGATTTGGGCTAACTCATCGACACGTGGTAGATAAACGATACGGAAGTGGTCTGGTTCTTTCCAGTTAAATCCTCGTCCGTGAACTAAAAGTACCTTCTCTTGTTTCAAGAAATCGAGTACAAACTGTTCATCATCGTCGATACGGTACATATTGCGGTCAATTTTAGGGAAGATATAAAGACCCGCTTTCGGTTTTACAGCTGACAAACCAGGAATATCTTGAATAGCCTTGTAGATAAAGTTTCTTTGCTCATAGATACGACCGCCAGGAAGAAGAAGTTCATCCACCGACTGGTGTCCACCGAGTGAAGTCTGAACCACCTGCTGGGCAAGGACGTTCGAACAGAGGCGCATGTTTGAAAGCATGTTGAGCCCTTCAATATAGCCTTTAACATGTGTCTTAGGTCCAGACAAGACCATCCAACCCACACGGAATCCTGCGATACGGTGAGATTTAGACAGACCATTCATGCTGACACAGAAAAGATCTGGTGCTAGACTAGCTACTGGTGTATGAACATTGCCATCCATAACCATACGGTCGTAGATTTCATCCGCAAACATGATCAAGTCATTTTGACGAGCAATCTCAATAATATCTAGCAAGAGTTCCTTAGGATAGAGGGCTCCAGTTGGGTTATTGGGATTGATCAAAACGATAGCCTTGGTATTTGAACTAATCTTAGATTTAATATCATCTAAGTCAGGATACCATTCAGCTTCTTCATCACAGACGTAGTGAACGGCATTTCCTCCAGCCAAGCTAACTGCAGCAGTCCAAAGAGGATAGTCAGGCATAGGAACCAAGACCTCATCGCCATTGTCCAAGAGACCTTGCATGGACATAACAATCAGCTCACTGACCCCATTTCCAAGGTAAATATCGTCAATACCAACATTGGGGAATTTCTTGAGCTGGCAGTACTGCATGATTGCTTTGCGGGCTGAAAAGATCCCTTTTGAGTCCGAATAACCTTCACTATCACGCGCATTCATAATCAAATCATGGATGACTTCATCTGGTGCTGTAAAGCCAAACTCAGCTGGGTTTCCTGTATTCAAACGGAGGATTTTTTCTCCATTTGCTCGCATACGCATGGCTTCCTCAAGGACTGGTCCACGGATGTCGTAAGCCACATGCTCTAATTTGATTGATTTGTTAAATTCTTTCATTTGAGTTCCTCAATTCATCAGGATACTTAATATTATACCACTTGATAGAAAAATCGTAAATTTCGCGATAGCATTCCACAAAAAAACCTTGCTTAACGCAAGGTAAACAGAGCAAGGTCGATTCCTTTCTATTCTCGGGAAAAGAAAGAGTAGATACACAGTTGCATATCAACTACGAATCGAAAACGAAGGCATCGTTATGGATGATAGTTGCATGAACGCATGAATTTCTTCCTGTGTCCAGCAAAACGCAAAGAAAAAATAAGTCGACTCAACAAACAACATAGACGATGTCTGGGCTAATTCGAGTCTGTTTGTAAAGAATTTTACCATATCACTGACTTCTTTCCCCTGCCCTGTCACTTAGTATTATACACTAAAACTTTTGCATTTTCAAATAAGTACATATAAAAGGAACTCTTTTTTAAAGTGCCACCTAAAAATTTAATTTATAGCAGCTTGAATCTAAAACAGTACATTGCGATTGCAAAATGTTTCTAGAAATAAATTTGACTTTCCCAATTGCTTTGTTCACATCTTATTTCAATACACCATAATATGATTCTACTTTAGCAATAAAAAAGAGAGAACCATCTGATTCTCTCTGAACTAAGTCCTACAATTACTATAATTAAAAGTAGTCGAAATTTAGCTTATTTTGCAATCTCTGCCAACATTTTTTCAATATGTTGGATTGATTTTTCGCGACCAAGCAAGTAGATAGTTTCTGGTAGTTCTGGCCCATGCATCTCCCCTGAAACAGCGATACGGATTGGCATGAAGAGGTTTTTCCCTTTGATACCTGTTTCTTTTTGGACTGCTTTGATTTGTGGGAAGATATTTTCTACCACAAACTCGTCATCTGACATAGCTTCAAGCTTAGCCTTGAAGGCTTCAAGTACCGTTGGCACAGTTTCACCAGCCATGACTTCTTTCTCAGCTTCGGTTAATTCTGGGAAGTCTGAGAAGAAGAGATCTGTCAATGGAACGATTTCATCCACTGATTTCATTTGTGGTTTGTAGAGTTCCACCAATTTCTCAGCCTTGTCTGTCAAACGTCCTGCTTCTTCAAGGAATGGTTTCGCCATTTCAAAAATAGTCTCAAGGTCTGCATTCTTGATATAGTCATTGCTCATCCAATCAAGTTTCTTCTGGTCGAAGGCTGCTGGAGACTTGCTGAGGCGGTTTTCATCAAAGAGCTTGATGAGTTCTTCACGAGAGAAGATTTCGTCTTCTCCACCAGGGTTCCAGCCAAGAAGAGCGATAAAGTTAAAGACTGCTTCTGGCAGGTAGCCCTTCTTACGGTAGTCTTCGATAAATTGAAGTGTATTAGTATCACGTTTAGACAACTTCTTACCAGTTTCAGAGTTGATGATCAAGGTCATGTGACCGAACTCTGGAGCTTCCCAACCAAGTGCTTCATAAACCATGAGCTGTTTTGGTGTGTTAGCAATGTGGTCGTCTCCACGAATGACGTGAGAGATTTGCATATCGTGGTCATCAATTACAACGGCAAAGTTGTAAGTTGGGTAGCCATCTTTCTTTTGGATAACCCAGTCACCACCGATATTGCCACCTTCAAATTCGATATCGCCTTTAACCATATCATGCCATTTGTAGATACCAGATTCATTAATAGCCAAACGAACCGTTGGGATGATTCCTGCTGCTTCACGTTCCGCGATATAAGCTGCTTTTTCTTCTCCGCTCATGCCAAGGTATTCATTGATGTAGCGAGGTGTTTCACCGGCTGCTTCTTGGCGTTCACGTTCTGCTGCCAACTCTTCTTCAGTGACGTAAGATTTGTAGGCTTTCCCTTCGGCTAGCAGTTGGTCAATGTATTTGATAGAGTTCCAAACGCTCTGATTGACGGTAGTTTTCATGAGTCTCTGGACTTTCATCCCAATCCATGCCCAACCAACGAAGGTTTTCAAGCTGTGAACGTTCTCCATCTTCGACGTGGCGCTTACGGTCAGTATCCTCGATACGGATGATAAAAGTTCCACCATGGTGGCGTGCATACAAGTAGTTAAACAATGCTGTACGGGCATTTCCGATGTGTAGTAGTCCTGTTGGACTTGGTGCATAACGCACACGAATATCTTTTGACATATCTTCTCCTATAAAGTCTCTAGGCGTCTGCCTTTTTGCTCTCTATATTATATCACAAGTCGTGCCAGAGTCCAATTTCTCTTTTCGAGAAAAAGCAAAAAGAGTGGTAAAACCACTCTTTTCAGCTCTATTATAGACGAGCGTTGAGTTCTTTGCTCAATTCTTCAAATCCTGGTTTTCCAAGAAGGGCAAACATGTTACGTTTGTATGCTTCAACACCTGGTTGGTCAAATGGGTTGATGGCATTCAAGTAACCTGAAAGGGCGATGGCCAATTCGAAGAAGTAGATTGTGTAGCCAAGAGTAAAAGCATCTTGCTCAGGAAGAGTTACGTACATGTTTGGTACATCACCATCAGTATGGGCAAGAAGAACACCGTCAGTTGCTTTTTTGTTAACGAAGTCAACGTCTTTTCCTTGAAGGTAACCAAGTCCGTCAAGATCTTCTTCCAAAGTAGGGATGATCACGTTCTTACGTGGTTTGTCAACACGGACAACTGTTTCAAACATGATACGAGTTCCTTCTTGGATAAATTGACCCAATGAGTGCAAGTCTGTTGAGAAGTTAGCTGAAGTTGGGTAAATACCTTTTTGGTCTTTCCCTTCTGACTCACCAGCCAATTGTTTCCACCATTCTGAGAAGTATTGAAGAGATGGCTCGTAGTTTACCAAGATTTCAGTAGCATAACCTTTACGGTAAAGGATGTTACGAACTGCTGCATATTGGTAAGCTTCGTTTTCAGCAATCTTGTCTGAAGTGTAGTCTTTACGAGCTGCGTTGGCACCTTCCATAAGGGCTTTGATATCTGCTCCTGATGCTGCGATTGGAAGCAATCCAACTGCTGTCAATACTGAGAAGCGTCCACCGATGTCATCTGGAACAACAAATGTTTCCCAACCGTTAGCATCTGCTTCAACCTTAACTGCACCTTTTTGGCGGTCAGTTGTTGCATAGATACGTTTGTTAGCTTCTTCTTGACCGTATTTCTTAACCAAAAGTTCTTTGAAGACACGGAAAGCGATAGCTGGTTCAGTTGTTGTACCAGATTTAGAAATCACGTTTACTGAGAAGTCTTTATCTGAAACATACTCTACCAAGTCAGCAAGGTAAGTTGATGAGATTGAGTTCCCAGCGTAAAGGATTTGTGGTGCTTTGCGTTCTTCTTTGGTTTGCAAGTTTGCAAAATGGTGGTTCAAGAAGTCAATGGCTGCTTTCGCTCCAAGGTATGATCCACCGATACCGATCACCACCAAGACATCGCTGTCTGATTTGATTTGCTCAGCAGCTTTCAAGATGCGGTCAAATTCTTCGCGGTCGTAGTTTTCAGGAAGGTCCAACCAACCCAAGAAGTCGCTACCAGCACCAGTTCCTTTACGGATCAATTCGTCTGCTGCTGTAACTTGTGCTTGCATGTACTCCACTTCATGTGGTGCAACAAATTTGTCTAATACTTTTGAATAATCAAATTTAATATGTGACATAGTATTCCTCCAAAATTTCTTCTTTTCTATCATAACGCTTACTAACAATTTTTTCAAGTTTTTATACTAAAAATTTACAATTTTTATCACAATTCAAACGTTTGCGTAAAAATACAACTTTATAAATATTCGTAAATAACGAATAAAAAACGACTAGGTTTCTAGTCGTTACAATTCATTCAATAAATACTCAAATAATTCTAAGTTGCCATCTTCTTCATTGACCAAAAATTCTGGATGCCACTGCAAGCCGATAATACGGTGTTCATCAATGGATTCAATTGCTTCAACAGTTTGGTCATGTGGATCCACAGCCGTCACACGGAAATTGGGTGCCAGGTCTTTAATGCTCTGACGATGGACTGAATTAACCTGACTTTCTTTACCAAATAATTTAGACACTACACTGCCATCCACTGTCTCAATAGAATGTGAAGTCCCAAAAGGTAGGCCTTGCCAATGACCTTCAATCTCCTGATTGAGCGTACCGCCAAAGGCAACATTGACCAGTTGAACACCACGGCAAATGGCTAAAATTGGTTTGTTCTGACGTAGAGCCTCTTGTAGAAGGGCCAACTCAAACTCATCACGTGCTAGATTATAGTCATCGCTATCAATCGTTTTCTCCTCACCATAAAACTGAGGATGGACATTTTGTCCCCCAGTTAAGATAAGCTTATCAATCATTTCTACATAGTCATGAACAACCGACTCATCACCAACTGGGATCACCAAAGGGAGTCCGCCAACCTGACGAATACTCTCAGCAAATTTACAAGAGACTGATGAATGAATATTTTTTCCTTCTGCATCCACAGGACATAGATTTGCCGCAACTCCAACAACTGTTCTTGCCATTACTGATTTCCTTTCGTTTTCGATTGATAATCTTATCTTATCATCCTTGCCCACTCCTGTCTAATATGTATTTTTTAAGTCCGTGATAAAATTTTTTTATCAGAAAAAGTTGCCCAAAATTAGGACAACTTTTTTGCTTATACTCAATGAAAATCAAAGAGCAAATTAGGAAGCTAGCCGCAGGTTGCTCAAAACACAGTTTTGAGGTTGTGGATAGAACTGACGAAGTCAGTAACACATATACGGCAAGGGGACGCTGACGTGGTTTGAAGAGATGTTCGAAGAGTATTATTCAAAGACAAATTGATTGTGGTAAAGTTCGGAGTAAAAGCCTCCAAGCTTGAGCAATTCGTGATGGTTTCCTTGTTCGATAACCTCACCATCCTTAAGGACAATAATCTGATCGGCATTGAGAATGGTTTTTCAAGCGGTGAGCAATCACAAAACTAGTTCTTCCTGCCACAATAGCTTCCATGGCATTTTGAATCTTACTTTCTGTTACAGTATCAACGTTTGATGTTGCCTCATCCAAGATTAAGACCTGCGGATCTGTCATCAAGGTACGAGCGATAGAAATCAACTGCTTCTGACCGGTTGAGAATACGCTCTGATCATCATTAATCAGAGTATCGTACTTATCTGGTAGACTTTCGATATATTCATGGATATGCGTAGCCTTAGCAGCTGCTTCTACCATCTCTTGACTAGCATCTGGGACACCGAATCGAATATTGTCCCGAATGGTTCCGCTAAACAAAACAGAATCCTGTAAGACAATTCCTACCTTACTTCGCAAACTATCTAAATCAAACTCGCGGATATCTCTGCCATCAAAGCTGATACTACCAGCATCCACATCATAAAAACGATTGATGAGGTTCATGATGGTTGTTTTCCCAGAACCTGTAGGACCAACTACCGCTATCATTTTACCTTTTGGAGCTGAAATGTTAACATCTTTTAGAATCGGTTTGCCTGGGAGATAGGAGAAGTCTACGTTACGAATCTCCACACCCTCTTTTAATTCGCTAAAGACTGGAGCATCTTGAGGACGAATTTCTTCTTCTGCATCAAACATTTCTTGGATACGGTCTGCACCTGTAAAGGCCAGTTGCAAACTTCCCCAGCTCGCCGCTAATTGGATAATGGGCTGGTAATACTGTTGCGAAAACTGGGTAAACATGACAATCAAACCAAGTGCTGTTGCTGTCTCGATGTTCTTATCATTCAGTAAGACAGCTGATCCTACAAAAATAACGACTGCTGTATTGACCAAACTCATCCCGTTCATAACAGGGAAAAGAATTCCTGAAAACATTCTGCCCTTGAAAGTGGCCTTTCGAACCCGTTCATTTTGCTCAACAAAGCCAGCAATCACATCTTCTTGGATACCTTGAACAATAACGGCTTTTTGTCCAGAGATACTCTCATCCATATAAGCATTGAGCTTCCCAACTTCCTTTTTGTTGGAGGTTGGTATATTTTCTTGCCAATTTCAAAATGACAATCAACATGATGATAGCAACTGGAGTGCTGGCAATCGTAATCAAAGCCAAGGTGATATTTTTTGCAAACATGACAATCAGCAAGCCAATATAAAGAGCAATGTTGGTCATAACAGACACTAGACTTTCGTTGAAAGCCTGGAGGATGTTGTCCAAGTCACTGGTAAAACGTGACAGGATATCTCCATCTTGATGGCGGTCAAAGAAGGAAACTGTCAGGCGAGAAAGCTTGCCAAAAAGCCCCTTACGCATCTCATTTGTCGATTCAGCAATAATGCGGCTCATCAAGACCATGTAGATGAGACTAGACACTACTAAAACAATCAAAATATAGGCAAGATTGATTAGGAGTCCCAATAGACTTTGCCAAACCATATCTGGATTTCCATTTTGATAGGCTATAACCAAATTAGCTAGCTCTGTGACTGTTTGACCTGCAAATACTGGAAAGAGGGCTTGTGCTACCGTTGCAATGATAATCATAGCAATGACAACGATAAAGGATATCTTATAAACTCTTAAAATAGTTCCAAAAAAATTCAAATGTCTTCATCCTACTCCTCCTTTCCTTTTTGCGTCTCGTAAATTTCACGATAAACTGGGTTTGATGCAACCAAGTCAGCATGTTTGCCTTGACCAATCAAGCGACCCTTGGTCAAGCACTAAAAATTTTATCAGCATGCACAACAGAGCTAATCTTTTTGCGCGATGATAATCGTAGTCGTCCCCTTCAAATCCTTGTTGAGGGCTTCTTGGACCAAACGTTCTGATTTGGCATCAAGGGCGGAGGTTGAATCATCGAAAAATCAAGATACGAGGATTGCTGACAATCCCACGCGCAATAGACATTCGTTTGTGTTTTTGTCCACCAGAAAAGTTAGTCCCACGTTCCTCAACCGGACTTTCAAAGGCCAAGTCCATACGACTAATAAATTCACTGGCCTGGGCGATGCGAGCTGCGCGTTCCATTTCTGAAACTGTCGCATCTCCCTTACCTTGTCTGAGATTATCTGCGATGGTTCCACTAAAGAGAATGGCTTTTTGTAGGACGATAGAAACTGTCTTACGAAGCGTCCCTTCACTAACTGTACGAATGTCCTTTCCACCAATTTTGATCGAACCTTGCTGAGGATCAAATAATCGTGGAATCAACTGAGCCAAGGTTGATTTTCCTGCACCAGTTGCTCCGACAACCCCAACCATTTCACCAGCTGCGATATCGAAGGATACATCTTTTAGGATAGGTTCTTCATCATTTGGATAGGTAAAGGTCACATTTTCAAAACTGAGACTTCCTTCCAATTCTTCATCTTCCACATCATTGAAAGTCATAGCTGGTTCTGCATCAAGGATTTCACGAATACGACGAAGGGAAATCATGGCACGAGTAACTGAGTTCCCCAAAAATCCAACCATGACGATGGTAAAGATAATCTGACTCAGGTAGTTTACAAAGGAAGCAATGGAACCAACTACTGACGGATCTGACTCTGCCATACCTGCTACAAGCCAGATTGAAAGAAAGACAGCCCCGTATGAAATCATCATCATTACAGGTTGAACGATAGAAAAGGCGTAACCGATATAAAGGTTTTCACCCAGTAATTCATCGGATACCTGCGTAAACTTAGCAAACTGGTCTTTTTCTCGAACAAAAGACTTAACCACGCGCACACCACGTAAATTTTCTTTGGCAATGGCATTGATACGCTCCAATAAGGTCTGGAATTTTGCAAAGCGTGGTCCCATCATTCCCATCATAAGACCTGTCATAGCAACGATCAAAACGACCATAAGAACCAGCACCCACCACAGCGAAGGCAGAGTAACAACGGCTAATATAAAGGAACCAATAAATAAAATCGGTAGTCGAAAGAGGATTTGGAAGGTCATCATAACGACGTTTTGAATCTGGTTGATATCGTTGGTCATACGCACAACGAGGTTCCCTGCATTAAACTTCTCAATATTGGCGTATGAAAAAGTTTGAATCTTACGAAAGGCATCTTCCCGTAAGTCAGACGAAACTCCTTGAGCAATGTAAGCTGCTAACACTACATTAATCCCACCTGCAACTAAACCAATCAAGGCAACAAGGATCAACCAAAAACCGATAGTGATAAATAGCTTCATTATCACCCGTTAGCAGTGCCTCTAAAACCTCCTGCAAATAACGTGGTTGCAAGAGTGAACTCGTTACCATTAGACCTGTCATAATTAAGGAAGCTAGAGCCTGCCATTTATAGGCTTTTATTTTCTGAAACAGCATATTTCCCCCTTATAAGATAGACAAAAGGGGACGACAGTTCTGTCAGTCCCTTCTTATGCTTTCATGTTGATACTATTCTAACAAAAAAGAATGCTATTGTCAAAGCACTCAACTCTCAGAAGCTTGTGCAAACACGACATTAGCATTCTATCAATCCTTTAAAAATTCTTCTAAATTTAGTACTGAATTTTATTGCTCTGAACTATCTTGCTCGTCTAATTGAGCTCGTCCAATTTCACGGTAGCTACGGTCCCCAACAATCTTGACTGAGAACTGACCATCTTCGTACTCTAGAATCGTCACACTTCCGTTATCAAGACCATGTGGATGCATGCCGTTAATGAAGTAAACAATGGTTCCAATAGTCATTCCATGACTGACAACGAGAGCATTTTCTCCACCATTGGCTTCCATTTCCTTAGCAATGGCTTCAAAAGCCTTCCCAGATACGACCACTTAGCTTTTCCCATCCTTCAGCCCAACCTGCTGTGTCTACTTCTACCAGACCTTCAGCCAGCTCAGCATAGGACAAACGATGCACATGATCGACATTAAAGATACGAGGAATAATCCCCATAAAAAAGGTCTCCCATCATAAGCACCATCAAAAGCTACCAAAAGCACCACTCACGGATTCGCTTATCCATCCGATAAGGAATTTGCCCTGTCAAACCTAGTTCCTCAAGGATAATTCCCATAGTCTGGATGGTACGTCCTGAGTCACTTGAGTAAGCACGCTCAAACTTTAAGCCTGACTCACGCAAGCCAATTCCCAATTCATGAATACCTCGCTCACCTTCAGCTGTTAAAGGAGTATCACTCCAGCCTTGAGCACGCCCAATCGTATTAAACATTGTTTTCCCATGACGCACTAGATACAATTTTACACTTGCCATTTTTGGTCCTCCATATGTATCTATTATAGCATGATTTCAGGTAAAAACCTCGTCCCAACCCACTGGGTCCAACATCACTTAGCTAGCTCTTCAAATCTAATGAAATGTGTCTTATCATTCTGAGAAGACAACTTTAGATGTCTCAGTGGCTCATTTTTTTACCTGTTCTTCTTTTTTTCTCCTCACTTTCTTCTTTTGGACTTGTTTTCTGTTTTTCTCAGACTTGTCGACCAGTCTTTTTCAAAGGTGGAAAACTGAAATTCAAATTGATTTTTTTCCCTAGTGTCAACAATCGCTGTGAAGATCCCTTTTTTCGTCATTTGCGATAAGTTGCCTTTCCCTACATTAAATGACTGCTGACCACTTTTCAGAACTAGCTTTTTCATAGGTTCTCTTAGCCATTGCAAATGCAAGAAGTTTTTCTTTGTTCAGTGCATAATCCTGATGATGAGCTACTTGCCGATTCAGATAAAACTGTAACAAGAGACTAAAAATTCCAGCAATAGTAACCGCGTAAAGGAGAACTCCAGCTCTAACTTTTTTCTTTTTCCACACGATAGATAAACTCCCTCTCTAGTCCCTTTTCAAACTGAAAATTAAAATGAACATTTTGCCCTTTTTGGTAAATATGAGCTGATTTCAGACCGTAAACCATCGGCTGATAGCCACGTCCACTGGCATCTGTTTTCCGAAAATCATTTGACTTTGATTTACCCATCGAAATGGGTTTCCCATCTTGTTTGAGATAAAGCCTATCATTCTCCACTCTTTCAAACTGGGCTCGACTCAACTCCGCTTCCAGCTGATCCACAAATAAGAGCCATTCCTTCTGCTCACTTCTCTGCTGGTAGCGAACTTCTGAAACCAAGAGTTGGCTCATAGATTGAAAAAGAAGCAAGCTCCCACTAATAACGATAAGAGCAACCAGGGATTCTAAAAGAGTAAACGCTCTGACTCTACTTGTCTTGAATCGCCAGTAATTTCTCCGTCCCATGATACACCTCCAAACCTCGCTCATTCGAGACAACATGAACCGTAAGGCCATTGACAGTCAACTGCCTTTTGTCCAGTCTGCAAAGCCATCCGAGCCACTCGCAAAACTTCTTCCTGTTTTAGAAGTTCTAATTCTCTTTTTCTACTTTCTTGAATTTGTCCCAGCAAGAGAGTTGTAATACTGGCAAAAATGGCTAGTGAAATCACTGCTTCTAGTAAAATAACCGCCTTAATTTTTTGCTTCTTGAATACGTTTAATCTTTCCATTTCCTATATTTAGTCGATAGCGAACTACTTCTTTCCTTGTTTGAAATCTGATGCTAACCAGATATGAGCTACCTCCAGTCTTGTCAAAGGTAATTGACTGATTAGACTGCAACTGAATGCCTTTAGGGATGGCTAATTTCTGGTAGCCATTACTAATGCTCCTCTCTTCTAACATTAAATTCATCTTTTGTTGACTAGCCAGACTTCGCTTCTGGGTTTCCCGGTAAAGTTCCTCAAACTCCATAAAGAAAATCTGCTCTTCCACAGCCGCAAAAGTTGATTGAACTGAACTTGACAAACCCAAGGCTAACATACTGACTATTCCTAAAACCAATAAACTTTCTAGCATGGTAAAAGCCCTAATCCGAAACTGTTTGACTTGTCTTTTGTTTTGCATGATACTCTTTATAGGCTTTTGCTTGCTCAGCAGTGATACGTCCATCTGCCTCTAGTTTACTTAGACTAGCATCCTCATTTTTATCTAGAGTATAGAGTTCAGCTTGGCTTTCTACCACCTTGACGACAGCTGCTTTCCCCTTATCATTGACTGCATCCTTTTGCTTAGTAAGATTTGGCACAAACAGTAAGAGTAGGACACTAATGATAAGCAACACCACCAACATTTCTACCAGTGTGAACCCTTTTACCTTAGCTTTTTTTAATTTCATCATCATTTTTTTCATCTAAAAATTTATCTCCATATTTTGATACATGGGCAGCAACATGGCTGCGTACAATAAAACGATTAACAGGGCTACAAAAATAAAGACCAGCGGTTGAACTAGATTCATGGTACGATTGACTCGAGTAAAGAAGGATTCCCAGGTTTTTTCCGCATAGATTTCCAATTCGCTTCCCAACTTGGACTTGACCTCTCCATATTCAATGATTAAACCCAACTCCTTTCTAAAGAAAGGATAAGTCTGAACAACCTTAGAAAATTCATGCCCATTTTGCAAAGATTGATCTAAATCGTATCCAATTTCTTTAAAAAGAGGATCTCCTTGCTCCTGCATCATCTGGAAAATCTGTGACAACTCTAAACCTTGTCCGATCATATTACCCCATTCCCGAGCATAATAGGCAGTTAGATAATACTGAACAAACACACCTAGAAAGGGGATTCTAGCCAGAAAAGAGAAAACTTGAATTTTCGCAGACTTTCTGTAGAAAACCAGACCAGTTAAAGATACTAAGACAAATGCCAGAACAAGAATGAAAGCTCAAGAAAAATCTGTGGCAGGTTACTAATCACTAAGGTAGCTATGTTACTACTATCCAGTTGGGGCAAGAGATAATTCCGCAAGCCCAACATAATAATCAGTAAGAAAGCTAGCAAAATGACTGGATAGGTCGCAACTTCAATTAACTTCTTTTTTACCTTGGCAAGATTATCCAAATATTCTTCAATTTTCCCCAAACTCAAATGGAGATTTCCCATGAACTTCAGCCAATGAAAGCTGAGTGACAATCGCACTCGAAAAAAACCTAAATACACATCATTTCCGAGAAAGATTTTCCCTTTCGATAGTCCTAGGCGCATCTGAGTTACATATTCCTTTCTCCAACAAGCAGACTTCTATCTAGGAAGGAAATGATTTCTACCAGAGTGAAAACCACTAGAAAACAAATTGTTAAAGAGAGTGATGAGTTTTCTTCTGCTTACTGGTAGCTAATTTTTCTCCGTTTCAGCTTGAAGGGCAGTGATATGTCCTTCTTTAAGAAGCTGGTCAATTTGTCCATTCCACTTTTCTGCCTGGTGTTCTGAATAATTTTGGTTTGCAAAATCAATAATTCCTCCTCCCCCAATCAGTCTCTGGTAGCATACACCTTGTAAAACAACTGCGAGTTCATCTTCACTGACACCAAGTTCTAAAAGACGCTCATAGACCCCACGAATACTCTTTGCATGAATGGTTGAGAACACTGTAGCTCCCGTTAAACTCGCTCTTACAACAGCACGGGCTGTTTCGCTATCTCGAATTTCCCCAATGATCAAAAGATCTGGTCGATGACGAAGGGATAGTTTTATCAAGTTTTCATAGCTCAGTCCAATAGCTTCATTGAGTTGTAATTGCAGCATCTCTTCTTGCTTAATCTCGACTGGGTCCTCAATGGACATGACTTGTTGTCCCTTAAACAATGACTTAGCTAATTCATGCATTAAGGTAGTTTTACCACTTCCTACAGGTCCTGCAAATAGATAAAGGCCGCGTTGCCTAAAGCCCTTTTCCAGTTCCTTAAGGTCTTGAAACCAGAAGCGCAGCTCTTGTTCTTCATCATGCAAAAGGCGAATAACTAAACTCTCATGACCACGATAATCTCCTACCGTCGATAAGCGTAGTGAAGAAATCTTGCCATCATGCTGATAATCACAGGACCCAAGCTGACTACGACGCTTTTCTCCAACATTCATCCCCGCAATAAATTTAAAATGACTAATAACTGCGCCCAACTTTTCAAAGTCATAGCTATTAATCAAACGCCTTTCATCACCTATTCGCATATGTAGCTCATAGATCTGATTTTTGGGAACAAAATAGATGTCCTGAGCTCCTTCTTTTTTGGCCACTGTAATCAATTCTTGTGCAAGTGCTTGTACCATATCTTCCTCCTTACTATTATTATTCGAAGAAAATACAAAAAAAGAACAACTTCCTTAAAAAGTTGTTCCTTCGTTTTTGATACGGCAGGTTCGATGCACTTCTAACCCTGTTTGTTTTTCATAGCCTGGTCTAAATTTTTCATCTGGGATGACTTGCCCATCCTCCAATAAGGCTAATGAATGATATTGCTGAAGAAATTCGTCACATTCTTCACACCAACGTTGGTCACCTGGATCCCAAAATATGGTCATCAAATCTCCACGACTCTTGTAGAGTGGAATTTCTCTTTCCAGTTCAAACCAACAAGATTTATAGTACTTCAAGGCATCATAGTAATTTTTCGAAATTTGCTTACTACTAATGACGTCTTCTTCCCATCCTTCTATAAAACCACCAAGGCTCAAAAATCTCCATACATTTCTATAACTCGATACATTTCTTACTTCCTTTGTACCGTATATTATAGCGAATTTTTTTAGAATAATGAAAAGAAATTTGCTCATTTTTCACGAATTATAAAATCTTTTTCAAAAAAATCCAGCTATTCAAAAAGAATAACTGGATTCAAAGATAAGATTAACTTTCTGAAATATCGTTTTTCAATAATGACTTTAATCGCATGATGATCAGCAGCCTTACCAAATACTTCATAGGCCTTTTTCAATTTCACTAAGTTTGAAATAATGAGTTACCAATTTTTTTCTGGTTCAATTTTTATGACTTTCTAAAAGCTTTCAAAAAGCTGAGGAGTTGTGTTTGTAGAAACCAATCCGGTAGTTACGTTAATGTTACGAATCCATAGAGTATCCAAATCAAACTGAACTGGCTTGCCATGCACACCACAGTTTGCTACTGTTCCATCAACCCCAATAATCTTTCTGACAGAAGTCAAATGTTTGCAGGAATACCGACAGCTTCAATAGCGACATCTACACCGCGTACCATCTGTCAAATCATAAATTTCTTGAATTGCTTTTTCAGGGATCTGAAGAATTGATCTTATGAGTAGCACCGAAATGATAAACGGCTGTATCCAAACGGTGATCATCTAAGTCTACCATAATCAATTTAGCTGGTGAGTAGAATTGTGCAGTCAAGAGAGCTGCCAAGCCAACTGGCCCTGAACCAACGATAGCTACACTACAGCCAGGCTCAACTTTCCCTTTTAAGACACCAATTTCATAACCAGTTGGTAGGATATCAGATAACATAACCAAGGCTTCATCAGACAAGTCAGCTGGAGTATGATAAAGAGTATTATCAGCATGAGGCACACGAAGATATTCTGCTTGCATACCGTCAATCAAATGCCCAAAGATCCATCCACCTTCATCTTCACAGTGGGCATAGATTCCTTTTTTACAGTAGTAGCATTTACCACAGGCACAAACACAAGAAATCAGAACCTTATCACCCTTTTTGAAGTTTGAAACTCCTGCTCCAACTTCCTCTACAATCCCGATTCCTTCATGGCCAAGGATAGTTCCACTCTTACATGCAGGGACATCACCTTTAATAATATGAAGATCAGTACCACAAATAGTAGTCTTAACGATACGCACAATAGCATCTGTTGGCTTGCGAATAACTGGTTTGTCAACATCAACAAATGACGCAAGTCCTGGTTTAACATAAGTATAGGCTTTCATAAAGCTTACCTCCGTTTTTTTATTTGTATTGTTTATATCATAATCGTAAGCCTTTTTCATAAATAAAATCAAGTAATATGTGAAAAAAATTAACAAATTTAAATTAAAAAAAAGTAGAAACTAAACTAGCTTTCTACTTTAGAAATTATGCTTGATAACGTTTTTTTCACCATCAAGGTAAGTTGCTACTAATTCCAAATCCTTATCTAGTACGATAAAGTCTGCATCGTAGCCTTCACGAATTTGTCCACAAACATCATCAATGTGAACTGATTTTTGCTGGGTTAAGACTGGCCATCATGACTGCTTCATGAGGATTTGCAATCCCCATTCAACCACGTTTTTTTGAGAGCGTCCTTAAGTTTTGAGGATAGACCCAGCCAAGTTACCCAGTAGATTTGAGACGTGCAGTACCATTTGCAACCACAACTGGGAATTCTCCTAGCATGTAGTCCCCATCTTGCAAACCACCCGCTGTCATACAGTCAGTGATAAGAGCAATATTTTCAGTCCCTTTTTGTTTAAGAAGAATTTCGCAAGCTTTTGGATCTACGTGATGACCATCACAGATCAACTCAGCATAAGTATGAGGAAGTTGATACATGGCACCAACCATACCAAGCTCACGGTGAGTTAAACCACGCATACCATTATAGGCGTGAACCCATACACTAGCACCAGCATCAACAGCTTTTTTAGCTTCATCAAAAGTAGCGTTAGAGTGACCAAGAGCAACAGTTACACCCTCACCAGTAACAGTACGTACAAAGTCCTCAACCCCATCACGTTCAGGTGCAAGAGCAATTTTGTTAAAAAGACCATTAGCAGCATTCTGCCATGCTCGGAACTCATCCATACGTGGGTCTTTCATATAGGCAGGATTTTGAGCACCCTTAAATTCTTCAGTAAAGTAAGGTCCTTCAAAATAAATACCACGAATCTTAGCACCAGATGCTTCTTGATAGCGTGCACCAATGTTCTCAGTAACCGCTAGTAACTGTTCAAATGATGAAGTAAGAGTAGTTGGAAGAAAACTAGTAACACCAGTACTAAGAAGTCCTTCACTCATCGTATGAAGTGTATCTTCAATATTGTTATCCATAACATCGACCCCACCGAAACCGTGAATGTGAGTATCAACTAGACCCGGTGCAATGCTGTAACCAGAGTAGTCTAAAATTTCAGCATCCTCAGAAATCTCTTCAACGTGCTTACCAAACTTGCCATCAATAAGTTCCAAATAACCTCCACGACGAATACCATGTGGATAGAAAAATTGATCAGCTTTAATATACTTAGGCATAATGAAAACCTCCTTAAGAAAATATTCTACTATTTATTATGTCAATTACATTATAAACCTTTCAAAAGAATTTGTAAATGGTATAGACCTATTTTTAGTAAAATTTTTTTAAACTTTATTTGAAGAATCATAACCACCCGTCAAACGGGTGGTTTGTACCAGGGCTATAAGCCTAAATAAAAAGACAAGGCTTAGAAACCTTGTCTTTTCAACTATACCGGCGGCCGGGGTCGAACCGGCACGTCCTTGCGGACACTGGATTTTGAGTCCAGCGCGTCTGCCAATTCCGCCACGCCGGCAAAGTATAACTGGGGTAGCTGGATTCGAACCAACGCATGAGGGAGTCAAAGTCCCTTGCCTTACCGCTTGGCTATACCCCAATAATATAAATAGGCGAGTGAGGGGAATCGAACCCCCGAATGTCAGAGCCACAATCTGATGTGTTAACCACTTCACCACACCCGCCATAATTTAACAAACACGGGCAGTAGGAATTGAACCCACACTGAAGGTTTTGGAGACCTTAGTTCTACCTTTAAACTATGCCCGTTACTATGGAAGGGGAGGGATTCGAACCCCCGAACCCGAAGGAGCGGATTTACAGTCCGCCGCGTTTAGCCTCTTCGCTACCCTTCCTTAATAATATAAATGGCGCGAGACGGAATCGAACCGCCGACACATGGAGCTTCAATCCATTGCTCTACCAACTGAGCTACCGAGCCAAAAATTGCGGGAGCAGGATTTGAACCTACGACCTTCGGGTTATGAGCCCGACGAGCTACCGAGCTGCTCCATCCCGCGTTAATAATAAAAAGGAGGATGTGGGATTCGAACCCACGCACGCTTTTACACGCCTGACGGTTTTCAAGACCGTTCCCTTCAGCCGGACTTGGGTAATCCTCCAACAAATAGTCCGTACGGGATTCGAACCCGTGTTACCGCCGTGAAAAGGCGGTGTCTTAACCCCTTGACCAACGGACCATATTTCAAAATGGG